>Ga0172379_10002519_pt1 | contig 31982 bp, 32 predicted proteins | sample GrowelOW334metaG_FD_119756 | JGI IMG/M metagenome (GOLD analysis project Ga0172379, IMG submission 119756) | Groundwater microbial communities from an aquifer near a municipal landfill in Southern Ontario, Canada - Groundwater well OW334 metaG | ecosystem: Environmental > Aquatic > Deep...
AATTGAATGCTGTATTTTGAAGCCGATACTTTAGAATATTGAAGGGAGCTCTGGAAATCTGATGGGACTGAATCTGGAACGGTCATGGTAAAAGATATTAATCCTGGACCTAATCATAGCGATGCTTTACTTTTTAGTAGTAAGTATTGAATATTATACTTTCGTGCCAATGATTGAATTTATGGACATGAACTCTGGAAATCTGATGGGACCGAATCTGGAACGGTCATGGTAAAAGATATTAATCCTGATGGCAATGGCTACCCTACTTCTTTTACAGAATATAATTGAATGCTGTATTTTGAAGCCGATACTTTAGAATATTGAAGGGAGCTCTGGAAATCTGATGGGACTGAATCCAGAACGGTCATGGTAAAAGATATTGATACTATACCTGATGACTATTGATTTGACGAGTGATATGAACCTATAGTTTACAACTGATATCTTTTTTTCCGCACAACGGATGGCGTTCATTGATTAGAACTTCGAAGAACTGATGGGACCGAATCTGGAACGGTCATGGTAGAGGATATTTGGTCTTGACCTGATCGAAGCTATCCATGATGATTTATCATATATAATTGAAATTTATATTTTTATGTTAATGACGGAATTCATGGGACAGATCTACGAGTGTATGGAAACAGATCATATATCCTGTGAATAGAAAATTCAGCAGCCAATTGGCTAGGTCTTGGATTTAACTCCTATACTTTCTGAGATGCATGGAAAAGCTTGGTGACTGGGGGTAATGTATATACTTTCGTATTTAACTACAAAAATAATCTCGGCAGAACTACATCAAATGATAAGCTACAAACACCCTTTAATCATGTCCTTCCTGTTCCAGATTGACTAGCTAACAGCGGTGAAAATCAAGAACCATTGCAAGTTAAGGTGAAAATATTCACACCATAATTCCCCTTTACATTTATCAGAAAAATGCTACAATGCTGTGGCATTTTTTTGCTTTATCGTTCGTATGGGATTTGTTAATAGCTTCAGATCATTTGTGATGACTGCGGGAATCATGGTCGCGACCTCGCCGACTACACCTGCAGATTTTCCTGTAGAAACAGCAAAAAAAGAATTGGCAAATATCTTACATGCGGTGCCTGAAAAGGTGTCACTGGATAATATTGTCTTTGTGGGCGATTCCTGGACTTTGGGCTATACTAAAGGATTGAAAAACGCACAAGTCGTTGCTGAATCAGGAAAAAGCTCCACTTGGGTGCTTCAAAATTTTCGCAATGCACTCGATAAAAATACTGAATATGTCGTCATCCGATGCGGCATCAATAATATCCGAAGTCCTCAGCAAGTCATCAATGATCTAGATAGTATGATCCGCAAGACAAACCGCCTAAATGATAGAAAATTTGTAGTTTGCAACTTACTTCCTCGATGAGCTCCTACCAAAACAGCTGAAGAAAGAGCTCAGATCAAAAGGAATATCAAAAAGGTAAATGACGCTATTAAAACTAAATGGCCAAATAATTATGTAGATCAATATAGTTATTTTGACGACAAACAAAATCCTGGAAATATCAGCCCCGAATATGTCAGCAATACAGATGCTATGAAGCTTCATCTAGGCAGTAAAGGTAATGATCGCGCCCAAGAAAATATCCTTCAAAAAATCGAGGAATTGGAAAAAATTAAGGGCTATTAATTTCAAAATCCTTTACTTCTATCGAATTTCATGTGCAGTCAATATTATCCCATAAATTGAAAATTTTGGTCGTTGATTTGACTCCTCTGCCATATTTGTAATTGAAAAAAGATGAATTATCTGTAAATAACAATCACGTAGCACGGACAACGTTTAACGTGCACCATTCACCGTTTACCTTTTTTGTGCTCATGGAAAACGTCATCATTATCTGATCAGGCCCTGCTGGCCATACCGCCGCGATCTATACTGCGAGAGCAAATCTCAAACCACTCATGTTTGAAGGATTTATGGCGGGAGGAGTCGCCGCAGGCGGACAACTTACTACCACTACGGTGATAGAAAATTTTCCTGGTCGGCCGGAATGAATTGATGGAACCGAACTCATGATGAAAATGAGACAACAGGCAATCAATGCGGGTACGAGGATAGAAACCCAAACCGTAGACAAGGTTGATCTGACTCAAAAACCTTTCAAAGTATATGTAGGTAATCAAACACTAGAAACACAATCGATCATCATAGCAACCGGAGCTACAGCCAAACGCATGGGCATCCCTGGTGAAACGACATTTTGGCAGAAAGGAATCTCTGCATGTGCTGTGTGTGATGGCGCCTTGCCGATGTTTAGAGACAAAACCTTGGTCGTGATCGGTGGTGGAGATACCGCACTAGAAGAAGCAACTCATCTGACGCATTTTGCAAGCAAGGTCGTGATCTTGGTCAGAAGAGATGTATTTAGAGCTTCTGTCGCTATGCAAGAAAAAGCCAAAGCAAATCCCAAGATAGAAATCATGTGGAATACCGAAGCCCTCGAAGCTGTGGGAGACAAGTTCTTGACTGGAGTAAAAGTCGTAAACAATATCACCAAACAAGAACGTCTGATCGAATGTGCAGGATTGTTTTATGCCATCGGACATACACCAAACACCGCTTTTCTCCAAAATCAGTTGACTGTAGATGATGTCGGGTATATCATTACAAATCCGGGGACTACAGAAACGAATGTAGAAGGGGTCTTTGCTGCGGGTGATGTGCAAGACAAAAAATACAGACAAGCAATTACGGCTGCGTGAAGTGGATGTGCTGCCGCTATCGAGACTCAACACTATTTACAACAATTATCTAATTAAATAATTACAAATTAAAAGATTACAGATTAAACGGAATTTGTAATTTGCAATCTGCAATTGATGAATCAAACAATTTTATTTATTAATTATATCATCATGGGAATTATCCATATCGAAAATCCAGAACAATTTAAAAAAGAAGTAGTTGAGTACAAAGGACTCGTCGTTGTAGATTTCCGAGCTGAATGGTGTGGGCCTTGTAGAATGATCGGACCCGTCATGGAAGAACTCGCTCACGACAATGAAGCTACAGGTGTAAAAGTAGCAAAAATCAACGTAGATAACAATCCAGAACTTGCTGGAGCATTCCAGGTCTCCTCTATTCCTGTAATATTTTTTATGAAGGATGGACAACCGGTCGATACTATCATAGGAGCAAATCCAAAGGGCGTCTATCAGAACAAGATCGACGAACTTCTTGCTGAAGAATCTAAGATAGTAAAAATGAATGATGAAAATGACGAAATAAAAATGGCGGCGTAATATGTGATATATTGTGGATATAGGGAAAGGCGATTCTTCGCCTTTTTTTAAAATTTGATATATCAAATTATTGAGATTTGCTTGTACATTTTGTTTGGGATTTCCAAAATTTGCAAAAAAAAATATTCTGATTATACTTATGTTACTTTATATGATATATAATACCCATGACATCACATCCATCAAATGCCACTTCTTCAGAACAAAATCACGAGCCTGTCGATACTATACTCCAATGATCTGATTTGGGAGCATTACTTCTTGATAATAAATCACCTAATACTCTAGAGAAAATAGTTCCCATACGTTCTCCTAAAGACTTGAAATATTTGGCTGCCTGAGGAGAGATGCTGCGAAAAATGCCTAGCACAGAATTATTGCAGATCTTGCACCAGCAAACTGCTATAGATAATGATACATTGAGAGAGGATGATATGCAACTCTCATTAATAGAGAAACGTATATATGACAATACTAGACAAATCATAAAAAATATGCTAAGAACATCTGGATATCAGAATCAGAACGCCCTTTCCAAAGAAATGTTTAAAGCATTTCATACTTTATTTACACGTGAATTTCGAAGCTTTAAAGAATATAAAGCTGATATCGGTCCATATTTTTCTGCGAACTTCACGACTGAATTAATGTTTTTACTTAGAAACGGCAATGACTGGAAATTACCTCAAGAGGAATCTGATTTGGAAGCATTTTTTACGGGTATGTTTGAAATCGCTCTTGAGCAGGTGCGTAATGGATATCATGACACAATAGGTTACGAATCTTTAAACAACGAGCATAAGAATGCCCATTTCAGAAATACTAATTAATATTGCTTATACATGAAATAAAAATGATTTTATATTATATTTTTGACTATGACTTCCTCATTACCTGAAAGAAATAATGAAAACGAATTTTCTCGCTTCAAGAGAGAAGAATCTATGAATCCTCCTACGTCCCCCATCATTGCATCTGCGCTAAGCAAAGCTAGTTCACATACGAAACTGCAAAAAATAGCCAAAGGAGCAGAAATAAAGACAAACGAGGATTTATTACAGACGCTTGATTTTGACGATACCAAATTCGATTATCATTTTATAGAAGATTATATCTGCGACCAGATCGAAAGCATTGTATGGGAGTATTTTGACTCCCCCTATCACGATCAGGCGCATCTCGTAAAAATTGCTTTTGTGTGTTTTCATAAGCTATTCACACGCGAATTTAAAAGTTTAAAAAATTATACTACGCCGATTGGCCCCTTCTTCGCAACACATTTCGCTGATGAATTAGTTCATATAGTTCACGACACCCAACCTGAAATACCGGAAAAAGAAGCGTCCTTGCCTAAATTCTTTACTCAGCTTTTCGAATCTACGCTCAAAGGCGTAAATAATGAGTTTCGTTATGCTGTAAAGTCGGAAGATCGAAAGGATGAAAATTGAAAGATTAAAACATTTCCTATCGACAACCCCAATTAAAGCTAACCAATGGTTATCGACCATATATAAAACAGGCATTTTGTACATAAATCTTCCACCAAAGTCCGATTTGGCAATATGCCTGGACTGAAGAAGGGGGATTTTTTTGATTAAAATGATTTTTGGACTATAATTAATACGTCAAAAGGAAAAAAAGAAAAAAGGAAAACGTAAAACGCCGTTATCCGTTCACCATTAACCCTTTACCCTCTTATATCTATCATCATGGAAAACCTCAACTCATCTAGAAATTCAGCAAGAGCATCATTCAACAAGATTGCTGAAAGCATCAATGCTGCTTGCACTAGTCTCTTGGACACCCTTTCACTCAATCCTCAGTCTGTCGCCAATCACGGTATTTCCGTTTCCAACAAACTTGGTTCAGAATTTGTAGATAGAATCGTAGATAATATCACTTTGTTAAAAATTCATGTTGCTGAGCTGGATCGCAACCTCACTAGTGGATTTTTTGATAGCACATGGGTAGAGGAAATCGCAGGATCATTGATGGAAACTTCAGATAAATTGAATGAATTCCTCCTTAGCAACAACTTCTATATGCATACTTTTGAACGAGCAGTCAAAGAATTGAATACGATGATCGATAAGGTATTGAACAAAATGCCTATCGGAATTTATAAGTTTTCTGACTAAAAAAACCGTGCACCCGTTAGAGACGTTTTGCCAAAACGTCTCTACGCCCCGACGTTTCGGGGCGGCACGGTTTTTTTTATATTAAATTTTATGAAATTTTTCATCAAAAACAGTTTTACCGCTTCCATCCTGGATAATCAGACAACAGTTTTTCCCATGAATCTGAGATATATCTAGATATTGGTTTACATCAAATGTGTCTGATTTTTTGAAATCCTTATTTACCACTACTTCTTGGTAAGTATTGTCTGTCAAATTCATAAAAATAATCTTTACGGGTCATGTGATATCTTGATTTAAGAGCAATTGCCCATTTTGGATATTGAGTGGAGTAATAATTTCTGGTTTTTTATAGTCATACGTAGCCAGGACTCTTGCTGGTATATCTCCTTTACACCATACAGGGTTGATAAATAACCTATAAGTCCCCTCTTTTTGTAGTTCTATATATGTATCTATTACATGATCTCATTTATCCACATCGCCGATACCGTCATCACTGAATACCCTAGGGCAATCGTAATAATAAAAGACCACAGCACTATTAGGATCTTGAATTGTAAATTCCACAGACCGTCCATTGCCAGGAACTGTTATTTTCCATGGTCGTTCAGATACTGATATATTTTGGACGATGGAATCATACTCTGGTTTACTTTGTTCTACCATAAGCTTCCGGTCTTCTTCAGCGAGTCTATTTTGTTCATCTTTTTCTGCCTTTCGACGAATCTCATTGGAATCTAGTGTTATTGAATCAATACCAGAATTATTTGTTTTTCCAAGATATTTTTCCGTCGAACAAGAATTAAGTGTCAACAAAATCTTTAAGGCAAGCGCTGCCGTGATGGTTGCGCCGGCATGTTTGGATTTCAATCGTGAACTAGCCTCAGGTCATGTCCTCATATATCAAAGAAAAACGGATAAAGTTTATTATCCCTTTAATTGTATTCCAAATTATTTATTTGTCAAATCTTGTGATTCGATAAATCAAATTTAGAAAAATTGTTTTTGAGTACTAACCTCGCAAACCCACCCAAGCCCTCCCTTAACAGGGGGGCTTGTGGAATCTCTTATATAAGAGCATTTTCCATGTGGTCCCCCTGTCAAGGGGGATCGAGGGAGTTTGCTAACATAAAAATAAAAATTATTTTTTCTGGCTTCGAACGACTTTTTGTTCACCGTTCACTTCTTTGAATTCTATGGCTTTGACCTGAATTTTGTCGCCGATATTGTAATATTTTTTTCGATCGACACCATCTGGCGCGACGATGAAATTTTTGTGAAGAAGTCCTTCCACTCCTTTGACCGTTACAAACATTCCGTAGTTGTAACTCAATTTCACATACCCATCGTAGGTCTCTCAGATTTTTATGTCTTTGATGGTAAATCCTGGGGTAGGCTCCACATGAAATGCCTTGGGAGTTCATCAAGTTCCTCCTATGACTTGTGGCGGAGTTTGCTGAGGGAGATTTGCTTGCGCAGCAGCTATCTTTTCCGCATTTTGCGCTTCTAGTTTTTTGATATTTGGACACATTTTCATAAAGCCCTGATCCTCTTTTCTGATACCTGCGGCCTGGAATACCTCATCTATTTGTTTGAGCGCATCTTCTTTGGAACCTATCCACACTGCCAATGGTCAGCCATTATTTTCTATAGTAATAGTCTGATGTTGATAGATATCTACATTTGCTGTGATACTTGTGTTCTGTATCGGAATCATCTGCCCTTTGGCAAATTTGAGATTTGCCTGATCTTCGAGCCCTTTGGGCTTGGTATATCGGAGCGCTTTGTGACTGTAGTTTGCGAGATCAAAAACGATTGCATCTGGTTCTACATCATCGATAGCATACTCCGTGAAATAATGAAGATGATTTGAAACAAACATATCCTGAAGTGTTTCTGCTTCCTCTGGCGTGATGCCCATGGCTTCAAATTTTGCCTTCTCCATAACTTTTTCTTGGATGCTGAAGGTTTTGTTGCTCCATGCTGTCATCAATTTTTCCAGTTGATCTCTGGACATCGCATATCTCTGACGGGATTGTTTCCTGATCTTGTCGATAAGTTCCAATGATCCTTCTGGTGAGGTAATCGGCAGCGTCTTCATAGAAAATGGATCTGAAGAAATACCATCCACCATCAATCTGGTGTAAGCGGTATATTTGGGTAATGAAATCAAATCATTGCTACTCACCATTTCTTTGAACTGCAATGCCATAGGCGCGGCATCGTCTGATCATAGCGTAAATGATATGGTCGTACCAACATTTCCAAAGATTGCATCTTTGATTTCTGGAAGGAGCTGAGCGATATATTGGTTTGCTACGATGAGTGATAGTTTATATTTTCTTGCTTCCGAAAGGATGGTTGCGAATGATTCTGTAGCAAAATTTTGAAACTCATCGATATAGAGGTAAAAATCTCTTCTCTGCTCTGCAGGGATATCGGCTCTGGACATAGCATCGATCTGGAATTTGGTCACGAGCAAGGAACCTACCATATTTGCATTATCTTCTCAGATTTTTCCTTTTGAAAGATTGACGAGGATGATTTTTCCTTCGTCCATCGCTTTTCTCAGATTTAATTTGGTTCTTGCTTGGCCAAAAATATTTCTGACTAATTTGGACGATAAGAATTGTCCGACTTTGTTGGTGATCGGTCCGATAGCCTCCTCCCTTTGTTTATCCTTCCAAGTGTCGAATTCCCCTCTCCAGAACTTGAGAATCACCCCATCAGTCAAATGACCGATAACTTCTTCTCTAAAGTTTTTGTCCGTGAGCATTCTCAATACATGCATCAATGTTGCGTTGGGATAATCCACCAGTGAAAGCACAATATTTCTGAGGATATACTCTAGTCTCGGTCATCGGGAGTCGGCAAACATTTTTTTGAATGATGACACTACTCATGAGGCCACCAATGCTCTTCCCTCTTCGGTATCTGCCTGCAAGAGATTGAATCCGATCGGAAAATCAGAATCTGATATGTCGAATAATATCACGTCATTTATTCTATTGGTAGGAATATGTTCCATGATGATATCCACAAGTTCTCCATGCGGATCGAGCAGACAGACTCCATTTCCCGCCTGCATATCACTCTTGATAAGATTGGCGATGAAGGTAGATTTACCTGTTCCTGTTTTTCCTACGATATACATATGTCTAAATTTATCTTCCTTTCTGATTCCAAAAGTCGTTTTTTCTCCTCTATAATCCGTATTTCCTAGGATCGTCAAATCATCTTTTTTGGAATTTTTGATCGTGGGAAGATTGCTTGGATACGGGAGTTTCTTGTAGAGGCAATAGTCCATTCCTTTGTAAAAATTTTCCTTGGTAGGAATATGAAAAAAGTTTACGACCTGACCGTAGGTCATGGGCATAAATCTTTCTCGATTCCAAAATTTCACTTTTCCATTTGAAGCAAAAGGAGAAAATGCTGACTTGATATTTACTTTTGTTCCTTCGATAAGGTCGGGATCTTTACTGGTGATTTTGAATCCGATAGAAATATCGAGGTCCGTTTTCCCTGATTTGACCGTTGGTTTTGCCTCTTCCCCTGCATCGTCGTCAGATTTTTTTTTGATACTTCGCGCTCGTTTGATAAATTGTCGTGTATATTCCGGTAGACTTTTCCATCTCTTGAAAACATAGGTAAAATAGAGGTCGAGATTGGATTCTCCATCGATCGTGTTGTAGATAGAAATGATGTCGTTCATCGGATCCATATAGGTTCCATCCCTGGTGAAGTCCGTTTTGTCCGCTATCGTGGCAGATCTTTTGTATCTCAGATAGGTTTTGGTTTTTGCCATAGGCAAGTCCACGACTTCGGTGAGATCGGTCGTCGGATAGTTGGAGTAAAAAGTATTTTGGAAATGTTGTTTAAATTTTTTGGGGACGGCAGCAAAAATTTTGATATTTGCCGAATTTCCTCTTATGATAAAAATGATCTTTTTTCTTTTGAGAGAAATGAGATTTTTGGTGATCGTATCTCGATGACTGACCGAACGATCGTTATCTTTGAATGGTTTGATCTGGAAAAAGACGTATTGACCAGGAGTCGGAGCACTATTTCAGGTTCAGGCAATGAAATGCCCTAGTTTTTCTGCTACTGTGAACATCGTTTTTTATTTTGTTAGGCATAAAGGAAATACGCTTTATTTGACGTATCAAGAATACACCGAACTGCTTTCGAAATCTGTAATTACTTCATTTCATTCGTACTTACAGTTTCTTAAGTCGTCGGTATAGTTTCGACGTCTGAAAAAACTATCAGAATACTTCAAGTTTTTTTTGCGTCTCTACTACTTGACCCTATTATTATATATATTTTCTCCAAGAAAGCAAGCAAAAAAAGAAGAATCTGCCTACCTTTTTTGGTTTTCCTGTGATTGGGGGGTATAATTGAGGAAATGACCCCACCCTAACCCTCCCCATTTCATGGAGAGGGAATAATTCTCCCCTCTCTACACAGTGGAGAGGGGTTGGGGGTGAGGTAATTTATTTCTTCTTTACTCCCCATGAATTCAAAAGAGGACCTCCTCATCAAGCTTCTTACCAAGCTCCTTCCCTACCGGGATCTGGCTGAAGGCATTTTGGCATTGGTAGAAAGCAGCTATGCAGATGAAAAGATGGTGGATGGGCTTTTGCTCTTGATTAGTCAATCTATCAAAAACGTGAAAAATACGGAAGCCAAAGCCAAACTCGAAAAGGGGCTGGAGGCAATCCAAAAAATCAAGCACGAAGAGGCGATGGATCAGGAAGAGGCAGAAAAACTTTTAGATACGATCTAATATCGATATGCCAGAAGAAGAACTTCTTAAGAAGATAGATAAGAATAAGGATGTGACGGTCACCGGACAAGAGATCAAAGATTTTCTTGATGGGAAAAATAAAAGCTTCCTCCCTGATGAAAAAAATCTCAAGGCTATCGTCAAAGAACTCACTGATGGAATAGATACATTTGAGCAAACATTTATCAACAATCTGAAAACCTATAAAAATGAATTGGTAAATAAAAATATAAAAAATCTGAAACCTTCTGAAATCAAAGCACTCCAGCTGTACGCAAACGTGAGCATGCACGAAACACTTCCTATCACGGGAAAACTTACACCACAACTCGAAGAATTGCTCGTACTTCAGGATGGTAATTATTTCAAGAATATCGCAAATTTGCTCCAGATCTCAGAACGTGAATTGATAAAAAAATTACGCAGTGTTGGTGTGAATGCGTTTGATGAAGATCAGATTTCCCAATTGCAAACTACAAACATCAATGACTTCATCGACATTGATATCAACTCATATCCACCCGGGACACAAGAAAAAGTTCTTCTCAATATCCAGATGATTTTATCTTCCTGGAATTCTTTGTTGCCAAATAATAGAAAAAGGACAAATGTTTGAACGCTTCTTACCATCAAAGGCGAAACTGATTATTATCTCTGAGTCATAGAGCATCAACAACAAGTCAAAAATCTTTTTGATCGTATGTACGCAAAAAAAGAGAAATTTCTCAATGGAAATATTTCGGAACAAGATTTACAATCCTATCTCCAAGGAAGCAAAATTACAGATACCAAGAGTGTATTTTATGAAGCATTATCGGCCTTGATGGTCAATCTTTCTGGGAAAAATACCTTGACTCCTCTCTATGCCGAACGAATGAAACTATGACCTTCTTTTGTATTTTCTCCATTTTTTAAACTTATGGAAAAATATTCAACACACACAGGGACAATATGGGAAGTCTTGTATTATGAATATCTCACTACGTCTCTGAAATGACTCACTACGACCGTCCAGATGCCCATAGACGGCAAGATGAGCAAAGTTTCTATTCTGACTGAATGATATTTTAGAAAATATCCCGATAGCAAAGCTAGCCCCCTTCAAGAACAGATCCTTTATAATACAAGCTATGGAAAATCACTTTTGGCATCTTCCAATGCCTGGTATGCTGAACATTTTGACACTCCAGAAAAACAAAAACAATTTGATGCCAACAAAAAAATCATGCAAGACTATGCAGCAACACTGACTGCACTAGAAAATAATGTACGCCAATGTCAGGCCGCATATGAAACAGACAAAAGGATTCAAACCTATCAGAAAAATGGAACCGTCACTACGGGAACAAAAAATCTCCAAAAATATAAAGATGCGCTGGAAGATGCTACTGAGCAGCTGATGGAAAAGGGGAATCTCGAATTTGTAAAAATGATTTTGAAGCTCAATCTCAATGGCCTTGATGGAAATGCAAAAAATGCACTAGGCATCACTCCGCTTGTTCTGCAACACTATACTGCATGCAATCAATCCAAAAATCCAAACTACACCTGACCCAAAACACTTCCTGCGCCTATCTGATGAGCTGGGTATGAACTAGACTATAGTTTTCTCACCAGCGCTGTGAAAACGAGTGCTTATAGCTCTAAACTCTACTATGCAGGTGATGAGGAATGGGTAAACGACAATGCTGATAAAATCATAAGAGATGGTGTCATGGAGCATATCGAAGGCGTTTTTGTCGCTATCGAAAAAAATCCTGGTAGGTTTCTCATAGATGTGAGCTTGATTATCTGAGCTGGAATGATTACCTGACTCACGGGATGAATCTGAGGCCCTCTCATGTCTGCGTTGGCATTCACTTGATCGCACAAGGCACTAACGTGACTAGCAGAATGAATTACTGAAATCAGCACTTGAGGAAATTTTGCAGAAGGATTTGGGAAGTGATCAGGAATTTTGACTCCTGTCACCAAAGCAGATGGAAGTATGGATCGAGAATTTTCTGCAGGAACTTTTATCACCAATACTTTACGAGAATATGGAACCAACATCATCCTTTTTGGTCCGGTAGGAAAATTTTGATGACGAGTAGAAAAAGGAAGTCTGACGGCACTAGAGAGTAAGGCAATACTCCAAGAGACGAGCAGCTATTTCACTCAACTTGGACTTGAAAAAATATGAGCCAAAACTATCGGACTTTTTGCCGAGGCTGGACTTTTCACTGGCTTTAATGCAGTCATGGGTGCCGCGCAAAGTGGCTTTGATGAAGCAATATGGAAAGAGTCGTGCAAGATAGCAAATCTCGCAGAAGGCTTTGTCCACAATGTATGTTTTATCTGAGCACTAAAATTGTGAAATTTTGCTAGTTCTCCTATCCAAGAAAAAATCGCCGGCAAACAACTCACTCAAGCAGGCAACAATGCGGAAAAGAATGTGCTCTCTAATCGAAAAGAATATACTAAAGAAATTGACAGACTCAGGACGGCTGAACGTATCTCTGTCAGACAGACAAAAGAGGGAACATCTATTTTTGTAAAAGACGGAGAAACCATCGCCAATGATGATCCAAGAGTAGCAACACTCACTACACTTCAGACTCAATTTTTTGAAACACAAAACACTCTCGTCCAGATCAAGTCACAAATCATGAACAAAAATAAAGATTTTCTGGCTCAAGAACCGGTCAAAACATATAATGATTTTCTCGACACCTATGATCTCAGAAGAGAGACTCTCACTCCAGAACGCGTACTCGATCTCAGAATCAAGGCCTATGAAAAAAACAACAATACTGCTAAAGTCGCAGAGCTCAAACAGCTCCAAGCAGAACTAAAACGCCATCAAGCGGCTTATAATAAAGCTCTACAAGAGCTAGCTGTCGTGGATGAGGTGCAGAATGATCAAACACAGAGAGCCACACAACAACTACAAGAAGAAACCCAAGAGCATTTACAAAAATTTCTCGATACGCAGAAAAAACCGTTTGAAACGCTGACTACAGAAGATACGAAAAATCGAGGTATCAACGAGTGGATTTCGTACATCAAGAAAAACGAACTCCAAAAAAATCCAGAATTGCTGTTTGATAAAGACGGGAAACAGACTATTGATACCCACAAAAAAACATCACTTGATGCTCTGACACTTGAAGAAACTAATAGACTGGTAGAAAATGCTAAAGCAAGACTCGAAAATAAAGCAAACAATAATCAAGCAGTGTTGGAAAAAATAGAATCAAAAATTCAAACAAAAGAATATATACAATCAATTGCTCGTCTCAAAGACAAGCCTTTTGAAGACCTGACTCTGCAGGATCGAAAAGATATGGGTGCTATGCCTGAGTGGTTTGCCTATATCGAAAAAAATGAATTATGGAAAAATCCAGCATTGCAAGAAGGTATAGACATAACTGGGAAAGATTCTTTTGAAAAATTTTCTGTCGATGAGAAAATTAGGGTATCGGAAAATGTAAGGACTATGAAAGAAAAAGAAACCATCCTCTCTCAGTTCAAATCCCTCAACCCAGAAGAAATCGCGAAGAGTGGAAAGATAGAAGGAGAAAATCAAAAAATAGTTGAACAAATCATGAGTCTCAAATCGGATGAAGCAAGACAGGAAGTAGCGGAATTTTTATTGAAGAGGCCATTGAGCACAGAAGAAAAAGTGTTGATAATTGAGGCACATACCAGGCCCGATAATATGAAAACTTTATTGAAATTGAGAGAATTGTTTGGCTTTGAGGAAATGAGATTATTGACGAGATGGGGCGTATGTGGAGAAGGTGTGGAAAAACCTGAACTGATTGACACACCAACTGAGTCTCTCACATCTCTCGCTAAAGATATCGCTACCCTCTCCACTGAGAAGGAACCGAGCAAGGCCAGTCTTCTCATTCAAACCATCAATGAAAAAATAAAAAGTTTTACGGAATACGTGAAAAGTAATTTTGAAAAATTTAAAAATTCTACACTCAAGAAAACTTTCGATCTTTTGCTTGCGAGGCTAGAACACACACTCGATACCCTAACATACGAACTCCCTGAAGAAATCAGTCCCTTTGCTTTTGTGATCAATGCCGGAATCAAATCTTATAGAGAAGCTTTTTCACCTACTACAAAAGAACTCTCTGTAGATCGTACATCAGATCGTGTGTGGATAGAAAATTGGGATATGACCTACCCTGATGCATCTGGAAAACTTTGATTTGTAGAAAATGGCGTACTCCATATCAACAAGGAAAAGCGACAAGAAAAATATCAAAATAAGGATGGTGAGCGAAAATATGTAGTCACCCTCCCAGAAAAAAAAGCTTTTATCGTCCATGAAAGAGCTCACCAAGAAATTGCAATGTTTTCAGATATCGCGCCTTCTTTATTTAAAGAATTGCTTTACACTATCAAAAATTCCCCTTACCGAGACATCTTAAAATTTGCCGTCATCATTCAGAAAGCATGATTATCTTTGGATGATGTTCAGTCTATCTCAGAGACCAATGCCGCATCTTCCATGAGTGATGCAAATGTACTTAATGAAATTATAGCCACACATGCAGAAAGACGCCTATTTAAGAAGGAATTACTGGCAGACTCTTTTCTAAAAAAATCCATAAGTAAATATGCCCTATTAGAGTCTAATATCAAAAAATTTAAAGAGTATTTTGACAATACACCAAAGGACGAAGAACATATCAATGACGCATTCTTTCTCAATAGAGCTGCATATATAGATGCTGACATCGATATAGAAGTCATGTACGAACATCAGATTGCAGCAAAAATGAAAACCCTGTGAGAAGAAGGAAAAGAATTTGTAAAAATCTTATGAGAAGTGGGCGACCTCCTCAAAAATGAAGATTTTGCATATTTCAGTAGTATGGGACTTTTCAGTTATCTCCATACCTATGAAGCGCTGCCAAATGATCTAGATATAGCTCTCAACCGAAACAATAAATCTCTCTGAGAATTACACAGCCTCGTGAATACTATACAATGATCTGCAGACAAAAATCACATAGCTGACATCGTCTCCATCATGGACAAAAATAATGTGATCATCTGAGAGCATACGATTCAACTCGAGAGAGGTAAAACAATCCAAGAAACCAATCCTGGACTTTCTCCTGAAACATATATCATACTTCAAGAACATCTCTTGAAAGCTGGAGATCTCAAGGTTGCATTCTGGATCAAAGGAAAGGAAATTGAATTATTCCCTGAACAAGACTTTAATGGCGTCACAAATAAATGATCTGACCCTGATAAGACTGCTTTGTGGATTGATATAGGAGGGGTTAAAGTGCCTGTCATGGATGCAGAAAGCATTAGATCGTGATATGTCCCCAATTTCATTGTCGAAATCTTCAATAACAATATCGAAAGCATCGACAAGATCGATGCCAAAGCGAAAGACGCATTGAGGTTGAGCAGTCTTGTGTGTTTGTGAGATATTGCAGGCGTAAAAGATCTTTCTCCTACCGGACTCAAATTTTTTATACATGAGACGATTAGAAAATACGAAAACATTCCTATCGAAAAAAGATCTACCTTTGTATCTCTCTTCATAAAGAAATCCAAAGAGGCAATGAACATGCTAAATAGTATTGAAGAGCAATATCTGCGTATTTTGATTATGAAGCCTGAATTTGGAGAAGGAAATATGACATTTACTGATTTTCACAGCCAGCTTACGCAACTGAAGAAAAAATTAGCACACACATACAACTGATATAAGTCAGCCGAAACAGCAGAAACAAAAGCGATTATGGAGACAAATGCTAGAGCTATTATGAGCGAAATGAAAGATCTTGTAGATAGTCCTAGACTAGAAAAAAGAGTTAACCGATACGCATTCATCTATGAAAAAGTTATGGTCGAACAGTATTTTATAAAACCTGTTGAGAAACTTTTAGCTCCTAATACATCACACAATGACTAATACAACAAATACAACTCCTACATCTGGAGATGGCGAAAACAAGATCACCAAAAAAATAAATCCAGAACAATTCATCCTTCCTGATCCAGAGATCATAGCTTTTTTGGCAGAGACGAGATGAGTGACCGAAGAAGAAGTACTTAAGGCACTCAAACCAAGTCCATATCTAGCTGATTTGGATGCTATCAATGCGTGCATCAATGAGGCTTTTGACATTACCTACTCCGTTCCGCCTACATTTCTGAAGCACATTGAAAGACTCTTACGCAATCATGATTCCAAAAACATAAGGAGCAGCATGAAACTCTATTTTTCTGACAAAGATGAATTTCGAGATGCGCTATGACACTGAACTCTTGATAAGAGAAAAATAATTGAGATGTGAAACACTATTCCTGATCAATTCGAAAAACTTTTTATGTTACTCATAGAAAGAATTCCTCTTAGAGAAGATATATAAGCATCATTTTCTTCTTGAAAAGCCCAGAAAACTAACTACAACAGACCGCAGCACTTAGCACTCAGATTGGAGAACTCAGAACTCAGAACTCAGAGCTTAGTTTGCGGCTTTTTTGTAATTTAGAATCTTTACCATTTATCATTTACATTTTTTTTCATGTATCAACCATCTCCTGCCCTACTCAAAAAATATGCTGATGTCCTAGTAAAATTCGCTCTCCGAGGTGGAAAATGAGTCAAAAAAGGTGAGGCGGTTTTTGTGCACCTCCCTGAATGTGCAAAACCATTCTATCTTCCACTTCAGAAAGCAATCCTGGAAGCAGGTGCTCATCCTATTATAGAATATCTCCCTGATGGAGTAACTAAACATTTTTTTGAACATGCGAATGATGATCAGATTGTTTTCTATCCTCATCATTTTCTCCATGGCAAAGTAGCCCAGATGGATCATGTCATCAGCATTATCGCTGAAGCAAACAAATACGAACTCAAAGGTATCGATCCCAAGAAACTTGCCGCGAGAAGACATTCACGCAAAGAATATATGGATAGACGCAGAGACAAAGAACATGCAGGAAAACATTCATGGACTATCTGAATGTACGGCACCCCTGCTATGGCCAAAGAAGCAAAACTGAGTCTCAAAGAATATCGAAATCAGATCATCAAAGCGTGTTATCTTGACTACAAAGATCCTGTTGCTCAACGAGATAAAACCGCAAAACATATAGAAAAGATTCAGAAATGGCTCGACAAGATGAAGATAGAATATGTACATGTGACGTGACCAGATGCTGACCTTAAAGTAAAGATATGAGCTGATAGAAGATGGTTAGGGGGCAGATGAGTAAATATCCCTTCTTTTGAAATTTTCACTTCTCCTGACTGTAGAGAAACAGAAGGCCGAGTAAGGTTTAATCAGCCACTTTATGTCTATGGACAGATGATAAAATGAATCGAGTTACACTTCAAAAAATGAGTGGTGACAAAATTTTCTGCAAAAGAAAATCAGAAATTATTGAAGGAATTGATTGCCATCCCCAATGCAAATAGATTGTGAGAATTTTCACTCACGGATGGAAGAATTTCTCATATCACGAAATTTATGGGAGAGACATTGTATGATGAAAATATGTGAGGCAAATATGGAAATATGCACATTGCGCTCTGAGCTTCGTACAATGATACTCGAGTAGGTAATGTCGCAAAACTTAGCAAAAAACAAGCAGAAAAAATCTGATTTAATGATAGCTCAGAGCATAAAGACATCGTTTCTACTGCGCCGAAAACGGTCACTGCTATCTTGAAAGATGGAAGCAAAAAAGTCATTTACAAGGATGGTCAATTTGCAATAAAAATCGCACAATAGTTAACTTAGTGAACTTGGTTAACTGAGTGTCACTCTGAACGCAGTGAAGAGTATAAGTATTTATATCCTTCGACTACGCTCAGGATGACAATAAAAGGCTGGGCGCTCAGTTTACTAAGTTTACCCATTTTACTCGTTTTACTCGTATGTACTTCTACTCGTTCGAAAAATTTGCTGGTCCAGATAAAGTGTTCACCATCACAAAGTGAAATGCATTTTGTAAAAAAATAAAAATCTGAGATCTTGTGAAGTCTGGAGAGGAGATTTTTGTATGCTTATGAGATGAGATTTCTTTCGCTGAACAATATGTGTACTTTCATGTTCCTAGGATGGATATGCAAATCATTCACAAATGACTACTCTCGCCGAAAGCAGTGCAGATGATTCATCGGATGGTCTACACCTACTACTCTACCTACAAGTCTGTGATGAAATATTTTGTGAGTGATGACTGGGAAAAGCTCTTAGAAAAAAAGGTGAAAAGTAAAAAGGATAACGTAGAACGTGATCTAGAATCCGTTGACCGTTCACCATTCGCCATTTCCCCTATCGGACAAACTCTTATTGTCTATCCCGATCTCCGAACGATTATGAATACTGTAGATGAGCCCCGAAGCGTCGGGGTGGCGAAAAAAGACGCTGCATTCTTGAGTTCTACGAACAGTCAGTGACAGAAAGATAAGCATCGACGAGCAGTCAAAACTTGAAATGTGAGTCAGATTTATGCTAGTCCTAGTGAGATATTTCACGACTTTTATAATCTCAAAAAAATAATTTTTATTGATCCGCATAAGTGGTATTATGCCAATCAGCAGGATCCGAGATACAAGGTGGGAGCGGTACTTGAAGAGATGGCGAAGATGTATGGCGTAGAGGTAGAAGTAGTGGGAGTATAAATTTAAAAAAAGCATTCCAGTCCATAATAATGGGGAATGCTTATATCGTTTTCAATAATTTATCGAATTACTTTTTTGTGATTTTCATCACGGGCAGATAATCAGTCCCCGTCTGTGATATTGATTGTGAATCAATAACTACATTAAGAGTATCGTGGGCTACAAGACCTATAAAATCTATGCCTCCATTTTCTGCCTGTTTAAGTAGATACTGATTATCTCCTATTACAACAACCTCTTTTGCTTGTTGAATTTTTTGATAGAGAGGAGTATTTGCTAGTAAGATTATTGTTTCTCCATGACGTAATTGCGAAATTTTTTCTTCTGTTTCTCGTAGATTCCAAGAATTGATAGCTACGTTAACTGCTGAAAATACAACAACAATAAGTATACCAAAACCAATAATTTCCCATGATTCTCTTTTCATGATCGTAATTTTTTTATTTGTCGACTATTTTCAGCTTGTCGACTTGTGCTGTACTCGATATTACTTTTTCTGATCTTTGTTGATCTTCCTTTGTGACAGCCCACTTGTATGCATAATTCATCACAACAAGACCGATGAAGGCAAGTGTTATACCAATACCTGCTATTGCAGCAAATGCATCAGCAAAATGAGAATGTCTCACCAAAACCATGATCATAACTACTGTTTCAATTGTGGCAATAGAACAGACAATCCAAATCTGCAATTTTTTGATGAATAATTCGCTATTCATAGGCTTTAATTTATTGCGTCTTCCTCTGGTTAATTGGATCCATACTATCTGTACCACGCATGTAATCACAAACAATATGAGCATACCAATATCTCTTGCTTGCGCTTTTTCTGCTGCAATGAGGTCGATTATCATGTATGCGATGGCACACAACAAAAATCCTAGGACAAGGGATTCTACTACTTTGTTATTTTTCATAATCGTGATTTTTACTTCCCTACTTCTTTTTTGCAGCTTTTCGGGTTGCGCTGCATTGTTTTTTTACTTGTGTTTTCTCGCCTTCACTCTTCGAGTAATGGCTTTTTTTCCAGCGGCCTTTTTTTCGGCTTGGGCTTTAGTCTTGGTTCTGTTTCAACCCTACGACCATTAACAAAAAAGACTCTGTGCTTTTTGCTGCATCCACATGCTTTTTTTCTTCTCATAGCTTTAATTTTTTTATATTTATTACTAATTTGATTTCTATTTCCTTCCCTCTTATACCCATTTCCTATAAAATGTCAATCTCAAAGAAACTATAGAGAAAGCCCGAATACACGGGCTTTTTTTACTTGTTATCATTATTTTTTAGTGACCTGTATGGCCACTATCTCCATAGGAGTGAGGATGTCGGGGATCCAATCTTTTGCATACTCTACTTGTAGAGATAGCAATTCTCCAGTATCCAGATTGCGTAATTGATACCATCGATCGTATTTGTATTCTACAACATACTCCTCGCCCGCTATACAGCATTCATCTTGTGGAGAGCTGTTTTTCAACTCTTGAAATGATGTATAGAGCTGTGGATATTCCATAACAGATAAGGTAATATGGGCACCCGGCTTAAGTTGATGAATAGTTTTTGTGATCTTATGATCAATGATTTTTTCGTGGATAAACTTATAGCCTCCACCCATTAGCCAAAGCAAAGAGATGACGATACTGGCTATAATGATTTTTTTTATTTTCTTCATATTTTTTCTTTTTTTTCTTTTTGTATACAATTTACATTACATGTCAAGCCAAATTGGTCAGAGTGATGAGGAAAATTGGAGATTTGAGACAAAACGGAGTATACTATGTATAACGGACAATGGATAACGTATAAAGTACGTTTACCGTTTACCGTTTGTCGTTTACCATTAACCACTACATCATTATGAAATCAGGTTTTCATTCCAGACGAAAGACATACTTCAGACTACTTCTGATCCTTTTGTTGCTTGCTATCGGTGTATTTGTTTTCTTCCAAGGAAGCATGTTTTTCACCAAACAAAAAATCACTGATCAACAGCTGATTCTCGACCAGCAAAATCAAGAACTTGCAGGATATCAAACCCTTACAGGATATATCAAACTTTCCGCCTTGAGAGAATTGGAAACGACGACAGATACTATGCCATGGGCAGAGCGCATCAACAAAGTCATCGAGATGCTCAATGAATTGAAAAATCTTACCTCCAATCAGAACGAAACGATCATCTTGTCAGACTTCAAAGTAAGCTTGGATAGTGTGAGTCTGAGAGGAAAGGTTTCGAGCTTGTTGCTCTTGTATTACACCAATCCAGAAAGAAATATTCTCTCCTTGCTTGATAGATTTGAACAATTGGATTTTATCCAAGACATAAAAATCAAGACCTATGACAAGAGCGAAGATAATGCATTTGGATTTGTTTTAGACGCTAAAGTAATCAACGATGGAAACACAAAATAACCCTGCTAAAGACGGGGCAGACTTGATTGACCAGCTGATTTCCAATCAGTCTACACAAAAATCTGACGCTCCTGTCGCGCAAGATACCGACGGTCAGGTGCTCATTACGACTGCGAGAGTGGTCAGTATCAGATACAAAATTTACGTCCTCGTGCTTTTGGCGATCGTAGGATATTTTGTTTATGATTATGTTGTGCCTGCGTATTATGACTATCTCGATACTGCAAGCAAACTTACTACTATCACTACAGAAATAGATAATTTTCCTACCAAAAAAATGCGCTATGAGGCAGATAGAAAACTGGTGACGACTATCACGCAGCAGCAAGATCAGATTATTTCTTGTCTCAATTATAAGGTAGGATGTGCTCAATTGGACAAAGCAGTGCAGGATAATTTTGGTGTTGCGAGATCATATATTCAGCTCAATACGCTTTCTACGCCCAAGATGGCAGTAGATGAAAGAAAGATTTTGGCCAACATCAATGAATATCTGATCAAGAAAATAAGCAACGATCCTGCTGTCGTTTCTAGAAGCAAAAATGGAACCATCAATAGTATTGCTATCGGAGAAGCAAAAGCCTGAGAAGGAATTCTGTCTTCTGTCCCTATCAGAATCAATGCTACTTTTGCCGACAAAGATAGTTTATTATCGTTTATTGATAACGTAGAAACGAATGTCATAGCAGATGAAAACTACCGTATCTTGTACAAACTGGATGAAGTGTCCTATGATATCGTGAAATATACTGATGAACAAAAAGTGGATATCTTGATGACTGCGTATTTTATGAAGTAAATAGCCGTCATTATGACCACCGTCATTGCGAACGCAGTGTGGCAATCTGGTGGTCAGACTATATGAATTACCTTCGTCAGATTGCCACGTCACTACATTCCTCGCAATGACGACTCAGTACTATAATTACTACTATTTACAAATTACATATCCAATGACCGACCCTATCGAAACAACAGAGCAGAAGCAGACGACAAACATAGTTGATATGAGTATCATCAAATTTTTGCAATCTTTGGATAAGGGAAATTTTGGAACCAAGGATAAGATTTTGTTTTTTAAGGAATTGTCGTATTTGCTCAATGGTGGAATTTCCTTGGTAGAATCTATGAGAATCATCAGCACCTCATCAGATAATTATGCGCTCAAAGAAATCGGAAAAGATATTTCAAAATTTCTTCATGCAGGTAAGCCGCTTTCGTATGCTTTGAATAGATTGCCGGATTATTTTGATGAAGGTGATTACAATGTCATCAAGGCAGGTGAAGCCTCAGGAAATTTGGCATCTATCCTCAAATCTTTGTCCGAAGAATATGTCTTTATGAGTGATATCAAAAATAAATACATCGGTGCTTTGCTCTATCCATTGATCTTGGTCGTCATCGCTATCGTAGCTGTCGTGACCTTGTTCTGGTTTGTGTTGCCAAATATGTTTGAGATCGCAGCAGATTTCAATCCGGCTGAATTGCCACGAATCACGAGGACTTTGAAAGATATCTCTGACTTTCTTCTCGTCCAGTGGAAACTGATCCTGGGCGTCATAGCAGGAATCTGACTTGTGTCTTCGGTGTTTTTTTCTACGGAGGCAGGCAAGAAAACGCGATTTAATATCCTCCTCAATATCCCGCTTATTTGATCTATGACCAAATATTTCTATCTGGTGAAACGATGCAGATACATGAAATTGATGCTCGGCGCTGGTATGAACTATGTACAGACCTTTCAATTGTTGAGAGCCATCCTATGAATTCCAGCCTATCAAGATATGCTAGAACGCGTCTTGTGATGACTGCAAAAATGAGAAACGATCTATGCTGGCCTCAAAGATGAAACCGATCTTGTCCCAAGCGATGTCTCCGTAATGATCAAGGTGGGCGAAGAATCAGCTAATTTACCAAATTCTGTAGACAATGTCCTCACGATGTATGAGGGGGAATTGAGTACTCTCATCAACCGTCTGGCGAAAGTCATCGAGCCAGTAATGCTTGTTTTCATCTGATGAATTGTGGTCGTGATTGCACGAGGAATTTTCTGATTGATCTTGCAGATCATGGAAGGGGTGGGCGTGTAAACACGCAGGGACGTGGGACGAGGTACGAGGAAATTTACCTGTTCAAAAAAGAAGTAAACCCCTATTTATAAAATAACTCCCTCACCCTAAATCCCTTCCCTGCTAAGGCAGAATAAACGCCGAGGGACTTTTAAAAATTGAGCTAAGTCACCCCTCTCTGAAGGAGAGGGGTCGGGGGTGAGGGAAATACATGAAAGAAAAAAAGTTTGAAAAACAATAGGTAAACGCTAAACTCATGACAGTTTGGTGTTTTTCTAATTTAAAATTTATCATTTAAAATTTAGAATTTTTTATGAAAAGGGGGTTTACACTTATTGAATTATTGATTGTCATAGCTATCATCAGCATACTCATGACGGTCACGATGAAATTTTGATCCAATCGTATCAACGATCTTGGCTATCAGGCAGGCAAGGAGCAATTTTCTACTGCGTATGATAAACTCTATGCACAAGCAACTACCTCCAATTATCATAATACCACAAGATATGAACTCCTCCATCTCACACTTGCTTCTGGGGCCAATCCCCTCGCCTTTGCCTATGACGATGGAACGAATGAATACGCCACACTCAGCACTCCTGCAACAATTTCCTGACTTTTACTGGACGATACGATACGCGATGAAGTACGCTTAACACTTCGTCCCTATACCCTCTGATGCGACATCACAAGCAGCACTGATGAATGACTATATACATGATCTACAGTCCGCTTTTCTCTTTTGGTCAAAGGACAGAAACACTATTGTTTTAGCATACAGAATGATACATGCAAACTCATAGAACACACATGTGAATAAACAAAACCCCGAATAGGTCGGGGGGTTTTACCCTCATCGAAGTAATCATTGCTATTACTGTTTTTTCTATCGGTGTGCTAGCGGTGTTGAATCTCATCATGTACAATCTCTGAACGATAGATAAGGTGCAGACTAAAATCACTGCAACTATCCTTGCGAAAGAATGACTAGAGCTCGCCTACAATATCAGAGATACTAATATCCAGAAATGATTTGCGCGAGACTGCTTATTGAAACCCAAAGGCGACATCAATGTAAATGACATCGGCACCGCAACAGACGAAATTTGTGCTTTTCACTTTGCTTCTGGTGATGCAAACACCGTCTATCAATTTGCTTTTTCTACCGGCGACTATTATAGCTACGCTCCATCGATGAGCGAATCTGGTGCTTTTGACCAACTGTTTGAGAATAATAGATTGTATTATTACACAGGACAGATCGGTGATCATACGATGTTTTGGTATGGCTATGCGCAGGAAGAAGGAAGCTGATGAGAAATCCCCTATGCAAGATATATCAGTTTTGAGCCTGTAAAAGACGGCAATGCTACCTTGCCTACGGATGCGATTTTGAAAGTAGAATCCCATGTCTTGTATAAGAAGTGAGGATATCAATGAGAGATTGTATTGGATAGTTTGATGGGGAACTACTAGATGATAAACGGTGAACGGTGAACGGTAAACGGTAAACGGTGAACGGTAAATGTGAAATGTGAAATGTGAAATGATTTATATATGTGCTCCTATGTGTATGAAAAGAAAAACACAAAAACACTGATTTACGCTAGTTGAATTGTTGGTCGTGATGAGCATCATCGGCGTTTTGTCCGTTATTTTGTTTAGGACATTTGGTACAGTTTCGGAGCTTGCTTTCCGCGTAGAACAAGAAAAAAATGTGACCAAAGAAATCATAGATTTTTCTCAGATATTGCAAAATTATGCAGACAAAAATACGGTCGACTTCGAGAAATATGGCGGAACGCGGAACGGGAAACGCGGAACGGGAAACGCTGACTTAGAACTTGTGACCAGCGACGCAGATTGACTCACGACAACTAATTGATTAACAGACATTCTTTATCTTTCTGGGCAAGATGGGCGTGTCGCATTTTATACGAGTGGCGATTGTATCCAACCTGGGGAGGCGCTATTGAGCGGAGCGATGGATAGCGAATGTGCTTTGTATCTCCAAAAAGATGAGCAAATCATCCAACTTACCAATCCAAAAAAAACCCATCTCAGCCAAGCAGTATTCAAAATTATTCCTTTTGCATCACAAGAACAGTATCTTAATGGCAGCGGAGCGGATGAAAACACAAACGTGATTTACTCACTCAACAAGCCAGGATTTTGGCTCTTTGTCCAGGTGCGCAATGCAAGATTCTCTCCTTCCAATCGATGAAATAATATAGAAATTCCGGTTCAACAATTCTTTACTCTCAAATAGGTATATGAAAAAGCAAGGTAATATGAGCATTTTGGTCCTCTTTGTCTTGGTCGCCGCATCACTTATGTGAATATTGACGGTCATTTTTGTCAATCAAATGTTGTATTCGACCAATACCATGATCTCGTATTACAAATCCTACTATATCTCCAATGCCGGTCTAGAACTGCTTCTCACACAAGCAAAACACAGAGGCATCTGATTTGAAACGACGATAGGCACGGGGTCGACGATATTCGCAGAAAATTTTGACTGTACAGAATGTGGCCTGACGGCTGGTATGTCATGAACAAGCACCACCCTCTCCAAAGAATTTTGGAAAGAAAACGGTAGCGGATGTGTTTCACCTATCGTGCTAGAACAAGGTCAATCACTAATGATTCCGCTCATCCAAGATACATATTCGTGAACTATGGCAGACACATTTACCAATCCTCCTAGCTATCAAAATCTTTCTAGCGCGCTTGGATCCTTGCAATTTACGCTCACTGATGAACTCACTCAGCCGCAAATAAACATCTGATTGATTATTTTGTCTGGCGATGAATTATTGAGCGATGGGATATTTGTCAGGACGGGAACCATGAAAAATGGTCCTACGACGATGCAAGATTTTATGACTGAGCGACAAGCTACTGCAAGTACGATGTCGCCAGATGCGACGACTAGTAATACGCTAAACACCTATTTTGCGACCCAAACCTATCCTTTCAAAAATTATCTTATCCTCGCCAATACAGACAGCAAGCCGATTTCATTCTGTATCAGCGCCGATATTCCTCTGCCGACTGATAATTTTCATATCACGAGCAACGGCACTTACCACGGTCAGACCATAGGTCTCGAACTTATTTATAAACAACCCATCCCAAATTTCTTGATGGAAGGAGTGAGCATCGTTCCTGAGTCTACGCCTAGTACTGATAGTTCTGCGGTCATAAGCACAGAATCTCCCGTTTCTCCGCAATAATGCTTTCTTCAACATTCTATTGACTTTTATTGTGAAATATATATAGTATTTTCGTTAAAAGAAAAATAAAATAACTCACTTAAATCTAATAACCATGAAAACTACCAAAAAAATTGCCTACCCCCTTACCAAGCTAGCCTTTGTTCTATTTGTTGTATTTGCACTTGTGGTCTTTGTTGCTTCGCTAATTCCACCAAAACAGCAACAAACGACAAAGCGCCTTCTTACTCCTGCTGAAAAGTACGATTCAACACTAGCCGTATGTCAATCGAAAATGGCTAGATATAGAGCCGATTCTGCATTTGATTCAAGCACATATATGACATTATTGTATGAGCTTTCAGCTGAATTGGAAAAAGAAGCAAAATTATTGGGACTGTGCACGCATGAATTTGATTTTCGCCAAGGTTATGATCACCTAGCCGGAACATACCAACGTGAGCTGATCAATCAAATGGAAAAAGATTTACTGCTGTATACGAAGAAATAATTGCGTTATTTGTCGCAACTATGACCGTGAACCATAATTTGGTTCCCGGTTTTTTTTAATATAGAGATATGACTGTGGTGAATGCACCTGCGGTGAGTAATTAAATTTTAGTTTGTGAAACTGATTTTTTTTCCGTTTGCCTGGCTAACAAATCCCTCCCCCAAAGGATCCCCCTCCCTTTGTCAAGGGACACACATTGGACGCGTGCCGGTTGTCCTCCTTGAGAAAGGAGGAGGGAGCGAAGCGGAAGGTGGATTTGTTAGCCAGAGTGGAGAAAACACAAAGCAAAAAAAATCCCGACTTCGCAAAGCCAGGATGTATATGTTTTATCACTGTGATTAGTTCGCAGATTGCTTCGTGCCTCGCAATGACGCGAGAATACCTCTTACAATTTTCCCATCAAGTCGCCCAATTTTGATTCCTGTTCTTGTTTTGCTTGCTTGGAAAGCTCTTCTTTGTCCATGGTATCAAGCACCGCTTTCCATCTCTTGATTCTCAAATCTCTTTCTGAGTCGATAGCGTTTTTTTCGTTTTCATCTTCTGCTTTGAGTGCGTGAAGGTTCATCTGCTCCTCGATGTAAATTTCGTAGAGTCTGAGGATCTGAAATGATCGGAGTTCTGATACTGTTTTGACTACACTTTGATCACCGCTTTTTACTGCTATGTAGAGATCTCTTCCTTCTGCTCATTCTTTACCTTCTATCTTTTTGATTTCATAATCGCTACTGAATGATCCTACGACAAGTTGTTGCAAAAGTCCTCGATCAAAATCGCTTTTCAATTCCTCTGGAACTTTGTAGTCCAAAATTGGGAATCTAGATAAATATTCCGTATACCATATCTGGTCTTGGATTGTTCATTGTACAGGTCCGAAAAGCTTTTCGTATTTTTCTACAATCTGCTTTTTCTCTGGCTTTTCTCTGAGTTCCTCGATGAACGCCTGAAAATCAAACAACATCTTGATTTGATTTACAATATAAAAAATGGATTGGTATTGATGTATGTATACGGAATTGACACCCGGTTGCAAGGCAAGTTAGAACTCAGAGCACAGAACTCAGAACTCAGTTCCCTATCATTTGCTACCTCTCATCTCTCTTATATACGCTCTTAATCAACGCGCTCAACATTTTCAATATCTCTCCTATTTGACTTGAAAGCCCATCTTTAACTTCTTCTGTGATAAATTTCAATTCTTTGGCAATTATCACCTGGGTTTCTAATTCAGCAGCAGAACCCTTGGCTATGTAAAGAAAATTTGCATACTCCTTGTTCGTATTTCTTTCGTTTCATTCAGCAATATTGGAGGGTATTGAAACCACCGCCCTTCTCATTTGATTTGTTAAGCCATATATTTTTTCGCAGTAGCATTATAAATCTCTTTTGTTAGTTCAATAGACTTTTTCCGGACAATAAGCTCTTGATAGTTGCTTGCCATTGATATTTTTTATAAAGCTAAATTTTCTGTCATCTGAGTTCTGCCATCTGAGTTCTGTCATCTGAGTTCTGTCATCTGAGGTCTGAGATCTATCTAGTCCCCCGTTATCTCTTTGATCTGATCTCTGATGGCTGCTGCTTTTTCAAATTCTCGATTTTTGATTGCTTCGTCAAGTTGTGCTTTGAGGTCTTTTGTAATAATCGCTTGCTCGGCCTTGGTCATTCTTTTAAGCCTTTTCACCTTGCCTCTCGTAAGTGAATCAAAGCCCTGAGGAAGGTTTTCGTCGGTCTTGACGACTTCCAATGACTTCACATTGGAAGAAGCTTTGCTTGGTGTGATATGATATGTTTTGTTGTATTTTTCTTGGATAGAGCGACGGCGATAGGTTTCTCGAAGCGACTTGATCATAGATTCGGTAAAATTGTCGGCATACAATATCACTTCTCCATTGGGATTTCTAGATGCACGTCCGATGATCTGAATCATCGATGTCGACGAACGCAAAAATCCTTCCTTGTCTGCATCAAGAATAGCAAGCAAACTGACCTCGGGAAGGTCGATTCCCTCTCTGAGGAGATTTACTCATACGATGATATCTATGACTCCGGTTTTGAGTTTTTTTATGATTTCTCGACGGTCAAAGGTCGCGATTTCACTATGCAGATAAAATGCTTTGTAGCCCTTGGAGACGAGAAAATTGGTCACTTCTTCGGAAGATTTTTTGGTGAGCGTGAGGATGAGACACTTCCCCTGGACTGCAATATGTTCGTTGAGCTTCCCTAGCAAATGTTCAAGAAAAGCTGGCTTCTTGTCTTGTGAAGTTTCCGGATTGTATTTGGTTCCGACTTGTAGGAAGTCTTTGAGATTGGCGTATTTTTTGAGCGGCATGGAAGGGAAAATTCTAAATGCTAAATTTTAGATTCTAAATTTACTACTTGCTACTTAATTCTTACTACTATGTATATATGAAGAACGAGGGAAATCAAGGGCGAATTGTTGGGCACAGACACCATTGTGAATATTTCTCTTGATTTTACCGTATATATTCGTATATATGTTTTATATACGTATTTTTTGTAAAAAAAATGAATAAAGAAAGACTCACTATGAGATTAGATCGTATTTCAAAGGAAAATTTACTTCGTCTCATGAAAGAGGTTTCAGATATTAATTCTTTTAATACACATTTTGCAGTTCAAAAACAATTATCTCCGCAAATGATTACTAGACTTACCAAGTCCGTTCTTGTTACCTCTACCTGATCATCCAACCGTATCGAAGGTAACAAACTTTCTGATGAAGAAGTCGATAAACTGTATAAAAAACTCAGAATAACAAAGCTCAAAACCAGAGATGAACAGGAAGTGGGTGGATATATTGATCTGCTTGAACTTGTATTTAATGTGTATGCTGATATGGAATTTACGGAATGATTGATTCTTCAATTTCATTCTATGATGCTCAAATACACAGATAAAGATGCCTGACATAGAGGAAAATATAAATTCTGACCTAATAGAGTCGAGGCAAGAGACAGACAAGGAAATCTTGTAAAAGCCATCTTCAACCCGACCGAACCAGCGCTTGTTCCTCATGAGATAAAAGCATTAGTAGAACGGACACAAGATCATCTCAAAAAATGAACCTATCCATCCTTATTTATTATCGGAAATTTTATTTTTGAATATCTCGCTATCCATCCTTTTCAGGATGGGAATGGCAGGACGAGCAGGATTCTTACCAATCTTTTGCTCTTGAAAGCAGGATACAAATTTGATCCCTTTGTCTCACACGAAAAGATTATAGAAAACAATAAAGCTGATTATTATAAAGCTCTCAATATAGCTCAGGAAACCTGGAAAACAGATCATGAGGACATCACTCCATGGCTTTTCTTTTTTCTCAAAGTAGTAAGAAAACAAGCAGAAACTGCTGTCAAGCTTATTGAAATGGATGAGGTAGAGGCTTGGTTATCGGATAGACAAAAGGCAGTGCGGAAGTGTGTTCTAAAAAATGATGGCGTATCAAGAAAAGAGATTATCGATGAAACGGGCTCCCCTGCGCCTACCGTCAATCAAGCACTCCAAAAGCTTCTTGATATGAAAAAAATTATAAGAAAATGAGAAGGTAGGGGCGTTAAATATTTTGTAGCAGAATAAGTTTTCGTGCATGTTGCTGCATGCACGATTGTGCGTGATTATGCACGGATTGATTTTCCCCCTGCTTTGCTCTTGTATTTTCTGGGCAAATGAGTATATTTTATTTTGCAAAAAATATTGACAAAAACAAAAAAATTAAAAAAAATGAAAACAATTAAAAACATCGGCTTGGCTATCATCACAGGCATTTTGATAGCCTTGATAGAAACAGCTTTCTTTTTGAGAATGGACAAACTGCTGTTTGGAGTCATAGAGTTCATTCATAAACTCGGCGTCCGAAGTCAGAAATGGTTTCACGCAGACCATGAAGTGTGGCGGCGCCGCTGGAAACGGCTCGATAGAGCTTTTGTCGGCTTCTTCTTTGCGGGGGTCGGGGCTCTGATTATCTATCAAGCTCCTGGCATGTCTGAAGGGCTTAGTCCCATTTCCAACTTTGTTGGATGGGTACTGATTGTGACATCTGTTGTCATGACCATCCTCCGATGGCCAAGAAGACCAAAAGAAAAAACACCTTATTACCGACAGAAGTTTTATTCTGAACGGTAGTCACCTTATCATGTCCCATTTCTTCTTATCGAGGAATGGGATTTTTTTGATTTAAAAAAATGCGTCTGAATTTCAGACGCATTGGATATTGTTTTCGCTTAATTTACTTACATTTGCAGGGCTTAGTTTCAAGAAGAGTAATGATTTCAAGCATCTCTTCTTCTGTCCAAGGAGACCTGAATCCGCTCGATATAAATAAAGGCTCGCCATTTATATCAGTTCCTAGGATTTTTATTTCTTCTGGGGTCTGCCAAGGAATCGCTGCCTTTTTGCTAATCGACACCTTTGCATTCGTGAAATAATAATCGAGATATATCACTTTTGGACCAACTACCTTTGTGCAACTATCCACTTTTTCTTGAGCAATCCAAGACTTTACTTGTGCTGGTGTTTGCAGATTATTACATGAACTAATGATAACAATTATCATAATCAATAAAAATAATTTTGTTTTCATGGTTTCTATTTTTTAATTTTTTTTGCCTCTATTTAGCGGTTCGGCTTTCGCTTTATTTGATTTTAGTTTACTATGCTTTGTAGGCCTTAGCTCTAATCCACTTCAATCCTTCATCGGTAGCCATCATGACTACATTTATGCTTCGAATTCCTTCTAACATATATGCCGACATGTCCCATGCTGATTTATCTCCAAGAAGCGTTCTTCTTATGCTCTGCCCAATTTCGTATGTGGCATAATAAAGATTCTCAAATGTTTTTGGATCCCCCTTATACTTGGAAAGGTCTTTTGT
>Ga0172379_10002520_pt1 | contig 31953 bp, 33 predicted proteins | sample GrowelOW334metaG_FD_119756 | JGI IMG/M metagenome (GOLD analysis project Ga0172379, IMG submission 119756) | Groundwater microbial communities from an aquifer near a municipal landfill in Southern Ontario, Canada - Groundwater well OW334 metaG | ecosystem: Environmental > Aquatic > Deep...
AGACGGAACAAATAGCCACCACCCATCGTTAAATTTTTCGTCTATAACGTGCCAGCCATCACCAAAATTGTATCTAATTGCATCAAATGGATCAGCAATCGCACATCTACCTACGCCCGAGCACGTATTACTACATTCCCCACCTTCTATATATCCAGATATCGTCAAATTTGAACCATCTACGCTAATACTAATGTTCATCGTCCCTGCCGTTGCCCTGTCGCATTTTTTTGCATACGCATTATTTGAAAACAAAAAAATTGTTACCAAAAAAACAACAACAAAACAAGCACTAATTACAAAAATTCTTTTCATAATTATATTATAGCAAATTTAAATAAATAAAAAAGAGGGGAAAAAGCTTGGTCGCTATTTCCCCTCGTCACTTCTGATTCGAAATGATCTGGCCATCCAACGTCAACTGAAAGCAAGCCATTTCGGATGTTTCCGTGGGAAAGCCGTTGGTAATAAGGTTATTGCGCCTGACATCGTTAAGACGAGTCTTAACCTTCACCTCATCGATTTCAACTTCGATATCGAGAATTCTCCCTACGTGAAAGAATCCACGATCATCGATCCTGTCCAGGGCAGCATCCCGCACATCAAGGCTGTAAATGTTGGGCACAACATCATAAAGCATGGCATAGAAATGCTTATCGTCGAGCCACACCATGTCATCACCAGCGATCGGAGGAGTCCCAGTGCCCTCAATAAACAGATCGACGGCGACGAACTTCATTAGGCCAGGAATCGATACCGGCCGACTTCGTTCATAGTACAATTTCAGGTCGTACGTCTTTATCGGAACGACCGGATCGGGATTGCTCGGGCCCTCGTTCGACTTGCAGCCAGCCATAAACTGGGCAAGGAACAAACCACCAGCGGTCTGACCAAGAACCTTAATCATCTCACGTCGTTTCATCGTGGTCTCCCTCGCCCTTCGTAGCCTTGGCGTAGAAGGGTTGCCTTGCTCGTAAGCAGGCCTTGTAGATCATTTGAGTCCTACGGACTCTGTTTATGTAAAGGTACAAATAAATGTACTCGCTCATTTCGCTCTCGCTCTATTTTTATGGCATTTCTACCACATTTCTACGTATTTCTAATATGTCTATATTATACTCTTATTTTATTCGGCTGTCAACCCCCGTAGTGAATTTTCGACTAATTATATTTTTTGGTTCGATAACTATCGGACCAGTCGAAAATCTACTACAGTGTCAATAGTAAAACTTTAAATCATGTGATGCGCAATAATTCGTTATATTTTACTATTCTTTCTCTTGCGGGCGCGCCGGCTTTTAGATAATGACCGCCAAGACCAGTTGCAATATGTACGATTATATTGCTATCTGTTTCACCGCTCCTTTGGGATATAATGGTTTTTATATTATTTTTTACGCAATAATTATACGACTTAATTAATTCAGTAAAATTACCAGACTGATTAATTTTTAAAACACAGGCATTAAAGCACTTTTTAAATTTTTTCAAATTAGAAAATTTGGATACAGTCAGATCGTCTGCCGCTATCAAGATTTTCTTCCCAAGTTTATTAAGCATGGTTTTCCATCCCCCAACATCGTTCTCATGTAGTGGATCTTCAATGTATTTTATGGACGGATATTTATTGATAAGATAAGAATAATATTTAATGAGAGTATTTGTTGTATAAGCTTTTTTATTTACAATATACTCGAAACCTTTTTTATTATTTTTTTTGGTAAAATTGTTGGCAGCAACATCTATCGCAATAAAGCACTTATCTTTGTTGCGTTTATATATTGCCCTGCTCAACAAGGAAATAGCTTCCTCGACATCTGAAATTAATGGTGAAAAACCACCCTCTCTTCCTACGGATAAATGATTTTCGCCCAATTCGTCTTTAATAATAGATTTCAAGTCAAGATATATTTCCGATACAGTTTTTATATTTTGTTGCACATGAATTCCCCTTGGAATAATCATGAACTCACAAAATGCTAAATCATTGTATGTATGTTTACCACCATTCAGAATATTGCATATAATTTTAGGTGAAGACAGTCTTTTTTTATATTTTTGAGAAATGTATTTAAATGTCTCTTTTTCCGTAAATCCATTCTTATGTGCTGAAAGTTTTAGATAGGCCAATGAAAAAGCCGTGCTTATTTGAGAGTTACATTTTTTACTAATTTTTTTATCAAATTCTGCTTGAGATAAATTTATAATGTTTTTATTTAAATTCAAACCTGCATAAAAATCTTTATTTTTTATAATTTTAGATTGCGTTTCTTTTAATCCGGTGGTTATCCCAAGTGGTGCACTGTCATAATACTCGTGGTCATTGTAACGTATAACAGCCTCTTTGGTTAATTCGCCCGTTGATAATAACACCTCTCTGATAAATAATTTATTACTATTGGGCATGCCTATAATTTTTGTTATTGTTCATATATATTAATTATTTAATTGGTTTCCATGTTATTGTGTCACCAATATGTGCGTCTATTTCCTTAAAACCTTCTTTATATCGAACCGTACCCAATTCTGGCAAGGAATTTAACGAACTACCAGGATATAATGCCCATTCTTTATCGTTCAAACTCATCATGCGATTGGCAAATGTTGCATCTAATACATATTTGCCATTTTTAAATATTTGGAGTTTTTCGCCTTCTTTAAATAAAGGAGTTTTGTTTTTTATTTTCATCAGACCAAAATTATCAATATGTACGATAGTGCCATCTTTAATGTCTAGTTCTGTTAGAGATCCTTTGGGGAATTTTTTTCCAATTTTTTCAAATTGAACTCCTGCAACAAGTTTCGCAACATTTGGCGCATGCACATATTTACCACCAAACGAAACAAAACCTGGGTCGTGTATTTCATATATTTCTTGAACATCAAAGTCTTGTAATAGCCAGGTTAATGCTCCAGTGTTTGCTCCAAAATATATAATACCATTCGGAAGCTTCCCATATATTCGCGCAGACCTATTTTTTTGTGGATTGATAACCAGGGACAATATTGTTCCCGGTAAACAATGTTCTGCCATAAGTCTTGTCAAAAATGCAGCATTAATTATAGAGAATTCACTCACAGGAACTAGTTCAACGTCTATGTTGTTATATCCCATTTTACTACATTCTCGTATGATGATCCATCTCATTTCGTTATAAGCAACATCTTTACAGTCCGTAATTATAACTATATGTTTTTTATCTTGTTTCATAATCAAAAATTTAACGTTAGCTTTTAAAATGTCCACATAGAATCTCAGAGCCAATTGATCCAACAAGTAGTCTCTCTTTTTTTGATTCGATTAAAATTTCTGTCCAATTAGTTATACCGCCACCGGCAACAGAAATGAGTTCGCCATTTTTGTTTTTAGCCGATATGCTATAGCATAAATTTTTATAGTAATTAGATTTTCTGTCCACATCAAATTTAAAGGCTACTTGTGAAAATGTTTCACTCAATTCTTTAACGACAGTATCTTTTATTATACTCAACAATTCTGGCTGTTTTTTTTCAACGTCGGACAAAGTAACCGTAATGTCGTTAATAATATAATCGCCACTTTCATTTAATTTTTCTAGCAGCGATAAAAAAAATCCTAAATGCTTTTTAAGGTTTTCTTTTTCAAATTGCTCAAATCCAACATCTCTCCCTGCGACACTCACTGTAAAAGTTCTAAAATGTTGACTGTATCCTTCTTTTTTAATTGGATCTTGTCTGACAGCCCTTTGCGATGTTGCCATGGCAACCAATTCTGAATCTCTTGAATTCTTTTTTATTTTATTAGCTCTTTCTTTGGCACAATAAAGTGCAAGTGCGGTGGTTGGATCGGAGATAACTTCAGAATTTCTCATTGTAGACAATACTCTTTTTTGACTAATGTTTGCCAGTACCCTGTTTGTAGCGAAAGGTACCAAGGGGGATAATTCTACGCTTTTATATTCGAGTGGTAACAAATTATGGGCAAGATTATCAAATTTTGCAAATGTAAGTTGATCAATTTTGCTCGTTTCAACAAAAGGATTATTTTCTAACGTGAAATTTATTTCTTTGATTCCGGCTTTAAAAGATTTTTTGTCCATTAATTCTAACAACAGAGACTGAAAATCGGTATTGGGGATCTTCATTAAAACATCAAAAATTTCTGGAACACCAGTTTCTTCAGCGATTCTATTTAAAATAATATCACGTTCTGCGTCTTGATTTTTGGTCCCCTCTTGTTTTTTCGATGAATCCTTGGGTTTTTCGTTATTATCCATATAAATGACGTGGTAATTAAAAAACTATTTTTTTATATCAACAACTAATTCGGGAATACTTTCTTGAAGAAAATGATTTCTATCTTCAAATTCTCGAATATTGGCACTTGTTAGTTCTTTTTTATATTTTTCAAGATGGTTAAACGGAACAGCAAAATCATCTTTACTTTGATAAATAAAAATTTCTCCCGCTTGTCGTTCAAGATTTTTTAAATCCCCATTTCTTAAAAACGAATACAATGATTCGTTAACCATGCCCTCATCATTAAATGGAGCTGCTACCAAAAATGTTTTCTTGATCTTTTTATTTATATTATTTTCTGATAAATATTTGGCCAGAAAAGCACCGCCCAGAGAATGTCCAATTAAAACAAAGTCTTCATCCAATAAATCTACTATTTTCTCAAATAAAATTTTCCATTCTTCGTATTGTGAGTTTTGTTTATTCGGCATTTGTGGAACATATACAGAAAAACTTTCACCAAGTTGATCTTGAAGTTCGTTTTTCCAATCCCTCCTAGAGAGAATCCATTCTAGTTTTGGAGTTTTGTTCTTTAAAGATGTAAAATATTCGTCGTAATTTTTATACGTTGTACCGCCGTGAACTAATAATATTTGTTGTTTGTGTTTCATATGTTTATATGTTAGCAATAAAACGCGACGTAGTAAAGATTCGTATCTTCGCCATACACACAGATAAATATCAAAATCTTTGATTTTCGCTTTCTAAATTTTCGCTAATATTTTGAGATATGATATCTAAATACTTTTTTTCTTCGTCCTTGTCCATTTTAATGAATTCCTCACTTTCCGACCATTGTCCGCCATATCTTATTTTAATTTCATCTAAAGCAATATCGATATCGCTTACAATGGATACAAAAATTGATTTTTCTCGAGGAAAAAATTGCCAAATCGTAGGATCAATAATATAAACCTGATTATCGGTCGTTATGACTGCCAGAACATCATGTGCTTTTTGTGTGTTACAAACATTAACACCTTTTAGAATTAAAATATGACTCGATTCGTCTATTTTTTTTATCCAATCAGCAACCAATCGTGATACTTCGCTACAACTATCGGCTAATAAAATCCCCGGTTTATTTTGCCGTTTAATCGGCAATAGCCGAATAACCCGTTTTTGAATTTTGTTGATTATTTTTTTATCCATTTCTGAAATTCCGATTCAATATTTTGTCTATCCACCAATTTTTGGTTTCATGGGTTAATTATATTAAGGCATGTAAAAAATAAAAGCGGGGCAACAAATATTAATGCATTATCTGCAATACTTTTTGCCCCAAAATAACTCATTTTTGCCAACCATCCTTCAGCCCCTTATCGAAACCGGCATAATAAGCATCTGAAGCGCCCGTCGCACAGACAGATCGGTTGGTCATTGGCCAATGGGTGATGAGAGTAAGATTGGTCGCTTTTTGATTACTGGCCTCCCTGATTCCATCGGCGTAGCCTCTTTCGAATTCACTTTTTTCGTCCAACGCTTCGCTTGACATGATCTTCTCCTCCAAACGGAACTGTGTCCGTTTTTGTAAATTTTTATTATAAAGTGCACAGTGTGCATCGTTTATTTTAACCATTATTTAACTTAATATAATTATCTTCCCAGAAAATCCTTCAGTCAAGAGCATTTTCCTATATATCAGACGATTTAAAAAACGACTTTGTTGCGGTCGTTTTTTGAATTATTTGTTTATTCTTTTTAATAAATATTTTTCGGCAAATTTTTCAATATTTTTCCCCTTATACAAAATATCTGGATGAATTTTAGTTTTTTCTATCGGTAATTTTTCGCCTTTCAAAAAGAATCTCCATATTGGAATTCTAACTACAAATTCTTTTCCGGAAATTTCTATTATTTCAGATACCGAATGAGCGCTTCCTCCCTGGGTGGGTTTGCCAATTAAAACCGCTCTTTTTGAAACTTTAAACGGAGAAATAAATAATTCAGTGGAACTAAAACATTTTTTTGAAGTTAAAATTACAATTGGTTTGTCAATGAAAATATTTTTGTCGGGATCAATCCCAAATGCCATAATTTTAATTTTTTTATCTCTCCCGTTTTTGGCGGTTTTACCAAAAATAATTGTTTTTTTAAAAAAAATACTAGCGAAACTATGAGCAAGCCTCGAAGAGCCACCATTGTTTTCGCGCACATCAATAATTATTGCGTCGTATTTTTTAATATTCCTCTGACAAAAACTTTTTAGAGTTTTATCGATTTTTCCCAACCATATTAACCATGATGGAATTTTAATAGTCAGAATACGATTTTCTATCTTAAACGATGGAACTCTTTGCGGTTTTACTTTGCGCATAAATTTACGATCTGGTTTGTGACATTCTTTAATGTCGGCATGCCCGTTCCCGTCAATAAAAGACAATAACTCTTTAATTGCTTCCTCGTCTGCTATTTTGTCTTTACTAAATTTATTCAACGTCACCTCAGATTTTTTAATAAAAACATCCCTTTCTTTTTTCGTTAAGAAGGGATAAATTTTTAACATTTTATTGTAAATATATTTTACAACGTTTTTCATTGTTTTATTAATTTCTTCGTAATCTTTATCGCTTTATCTAAAAACTTTTTAAAATCTTTTTCTTTTAACCAAACTTCTTTTAATTTTGCCCTTAATTTTTCATGACCAGGGAAACCCGTATCGTAACAAACTATCAAGTCATTAAAGTCGGTATTTAAAATAAAAGTCATTGCTTCTTTCAAATTTTCTTTTTGTTGTTCGGAAAGGAATTTTCTACAATAATTCTCATAATAATACAAAAACTGCATATGGAAGATTTCATGACAAATATTTGTAATGCCGGCAGGAACCGGATGCCACATTGAACCCATAAACATCTTTTCTTTTCTGTTGTATGGACATGCTCGTCCAGTGGTTAAATAACATTTGAAATTATTACTAAAAAATAGGTTTTTGGGTGATTTTTGCCAATCTTTCAAAATATTCTTTTTCGATTTTTTTCCAAATATTTTCCGTCGCTTTTAATTGTTCCTTTATGGTTAACTGATATATATTTTTCTTGGGGTTAGAAGCGATATACTTAGTAACTAAATCCTCGGCTTTTTTATAGCTATTTTTTAAAATTTTATTTAAAAGATGCTGTGGAATAAAATCCACTTCTTTTCTCCAATCCACGCCCCACTTGTTCTGTTCGCCCTTAGCAATCAAAACCCAACTCCACGCATCTTTCTTATAATCGTATTTAAAACTAACTTTTGGCATATAATTATTTTTCATCAATTTTATTAATAAGTTTAATGTTGTCAGACAAATCTTCTGTGGTCACCTCAACTACTTCAACTGGTTTTACTGACTGTTCTGATCGCCATTCCATCCCAGAAAATTTTTCAAACAAAGATTTATCTAATACATACACAAAACCCTTCTTGTCTTTGAGATTATTCAAAACCACCTGGGATGCGTTTAATTCTATTCCTTTATCGCTATCAAAACTAAAACTGCTTGAATAATCTTTTTCTGCAAAATTGTCCTCATTAATTATTGCGCGAAAAATAGCAATATCCACAAATGGTGTGGTAGCAACGCAGGGATTTCCGTGTTTTTCGCCCCTCTCAATATATGGTTGACGTGGTTCTAACGTTTCTATCTCACGAGCCGAACCGTGAAAAACAAATTTTCCAGATTTTTCCAAATCCAATAATCGTTCTCGTACACTTGGGTCTTTTTCTTTTCGTTCTGATTCAATATTCCTCATACCCCCATTCTACCTTGAAATTGACAAAATATAAAGATTTACAAATAAAGAGGGGCGAACCCGAAAGGGCTCGCCCCTCTAAAATCAACAATATTTATTTTATCTCAACACCGCGTTTAAATCTTGAGCGGTGCGAGTGCGGATTGTGTCTTGAATGATGTTTATTTCTTCGTTGGTTAGAGTTCTTTCTGGCGAACGATAAGTAATGCGAAAAGTGTAGCTAATTTTATCTGCGCCAAATTTTTCGGCATTTTCGTATTTATCAAGTGTTTCCACTTGTTCTACTAAGTCCCCTGCACAATCGCGGATAATTTCATAATAATTATTTAAACTTGTGGTTTTATCGATAACGAACGAAATGTCTCGATAGGTCATCGGAAATTTACTCACTTCTTTGTACTGACTGTTAATATCCTTGAATTGACTGGTGATTCTTGGATCTTCTGACCAAAAAACCCTAATATCAGTAATATTATTTTTAATCATCGCTAATCTTTCTAGCCCAAAACCAAACGCCCAGCCATTATAAATTTCTGGATCAATATTTAAATTTTTCAAAACCTGTTTATGCACCACTCCCGCACCAACAATTTCCAACCATTTATCGCCTTGCTGAATTTCAATTTGCGTGCTTGGATCTGTAAATGGAAATGTATCTTCTAAAAATCGATAATTTATCGAATCGCCATAAATGTTTTTGGCAATCATACTTAAAACTTCTTGTAGGTCTTTCATGCCAATTTCTCTGTCCGCTTTTTTACACAAATAAAGTCCGTCAATTTGATGAAACGCCGGAAAATGACTGCGATCAATTTCGTCTTTCCTGTAAACCTTGCCATAACTCAACAGTCCAATCTCCCCAATTTCTTCTAATTGCTTGATTACTTCTGGCCTTTGCAAGTAATATGACCACATCACGGTTGTCTGTGTTCTTAAAACGTGATCTTGATTAACATAGTAAGTATCAGTTTCTTTTCTTGTAGGATGATCTTTGGGTGCATTCAATAAATCAAAAATATCTCGCACGCTAACAATCTCGGGAACCTGAATTACATCAAAGTCTTTGAATTCTGGTATCGCAATAATTTTATCAATCAAGAATTTTATTGGAGAATTTTCTTTTCTCGATAAATCCGGCAAATTTAACAATCGCTGAATGCGTAACGCATTAGTGTCTTTTTTGGCACCGATTTCACTCAATAGTTGTTTTGCAGTTGAATCGTCTGCCGTAATATATTCTCTTTTGTTTTTGTCGGACAACATATAAACCCATTCTAATACAAAATTTAAAATTTGGAAAGAGTGTGTTATAATATAATCATATGAAAAAACCAATTTTGTTTATTTTAATAGTTATTATAGTCGTTATATTAATTATTGTCGCTATTCTCGCTTCCAAAGACAAGCCGATAAAAAATAGTGAACAACTACCAATCGACAAAGAAGTTGTTAAAGAAATTTACGGCCTTGCGGGAAACATCGAAAAAATCGAAAATAACACTTTAACGATAGAAACCTTTGTGCCATTGTCAGATTTAACCCAAGAGGCAATAAAAACAACCTTGATTATGACCGTTAATGATCAGACCACAATTAGTAAAGTAAAAATTCCCACAAAAATTACCGACAAAACTGAGCCGGTTTATCCTGAAGAAATAATGCTGAAACTATCAGATTTAAAAGTTGGAGACAAAATAACTATTTCTTGTACCGAAAATATTATTGAAAACATTAAGACCGATAAATCGATAATAATCAAAAGTATTTTTGTTACAGAATAATCATCAATGATCTGGAGGAAATTTAAAAATTTACTTTTAGATCTGTTCTTCCCAAAAATTTGTCTAGGCTGCAAACAATCCGACACATATTTGTGTGCGGATTGTTTTAATAAAATTGAGATTGTTGACCATATAGAACACGAACCAAGCGCTTATTTAAACAAAATAATTTTTGCAACCAGTTATGCCAATCCATTGATTCGCGAATTAATCAAAAGTTACAAATATCGCTTTGCACAAGAATTAGCAGAACCACTATCCCAATTAATAATTAAAACTCTAGAAAAATTTAATCTTGATATTCAAATCTCCGCCCAGGGCGGACCAGCCGTAGGCTGGCAATCAAATCCTAACTCTAAATTTTTAATTGTTCCCGTTCCACTGCACAAATACCGCCTAAGAAAACGCGGATTTAATCAGGCAGAATTAATCGCGCAAAAAATTGCTAATTATTTTAATTTACCGATAAACACAAACGCCTTACAAAGAATTGTTTACACTGAACCACAGGCAAATTTAAAGGATAAAGCAGAAAAACGATTGCATAATATCCGAAATGCGTTTGCCATAAACCCCAAAAACAAGGATTTAATTAGAGACAAAATCATTATCTTGATTGATGATGTTATCACGACCGGCGGAACGTTGATCGAAGCAGGAAAGGTCTTGAAACAGAATAATGCCAAAGAAGTTTGGGCGCTCACGGTTGCGAAAGGATAAAATTTATTGTAGGATTAAGTGGTGTGGAGAGGTGGCTGAGCGGTCGAAAGCGGCACCGTGCTAAGGTGTTAACTGGGAAACTGGTTCGTGGGTTCGAATCCCACCCTCTCCGTCCTTCGTCGCGTCTAACGTGACTTCGGCGGACAAATCCGATTTTGGAAGGGTGCCTGAGTGGTTGAAAGGGACAGTCTTGAAAACTGTTAGGGGTGCAAGCCTCTCGCGAGTTCGAATCTCGCCCCTTCCGAATTTAAAATTAACGATAAGTAAAAATGTTAATGACCGAAAAAGTAATTAAAATCGAGAAAAATATAAGCAATGTCCTTTTTTGGATTTGCTTTTTTGTAACTCTCCTAGCAATTTTCATGAATCTGCTAGAATTTTTTTCTCGTGGCGAATTCCCCACCTCTAAAATCGGTTTATTTTATGTCGGGGTTTTAGCAATATATTCTTTACATAAAGAAGCGTTAAGGTTTTTAGAACATACCCACGAAAATAACGGACGAAAGAATGGAGAATTATTTGTATATTTATGGTTGATCATGGTAGCCGGACTATATTTAATTAACTTTCTAACCAAAAATCATTACACTGTCGCTGACAACGGGGAAAAATTATTGTCACTGGTCAATGTCAGTTACACGGCACTTGAAGTTGGCGGAGTGTTTATTTTGGCAAGAATATTAAAATTAACAATGATTCGATTGTCTCATAAAATTTAACCAAAAAATATGGACATTATTAAAATCAAAAAACAAGAACCGGTCGTGGTCGAAGAAGCTCCGACGCTTGTTGAAGACGAGGTCGAAGTCCCGACACAATTACAATCCTTCGAATGGGAAGCGCCAGAATTTGAAAAAAAAGACAAAACCAATTCTTGGTTTATTCTCCCAGCGATTGCTACAATTGTTTTAGGAATTATTGCCTTTGCCACAGACAATATTTTATTTTTAATTCTAATCTTATTAGGATTTTTTACTTTTTATATTTATGCCAAGAAAGAACCAAGGATTATAAGCTTTAAGATCAACGAAAAAGGAATTGAGATTGACGGAAAATTACATCAATTCGAATCCCTGCGTTCGTTTTGGATTTTTTATAATCCGCCAACAGAAAAAGAAATTAGTATTCGCAGTAGAAAAACATCTTCACCGTATATAAAAATTCCATTAGCCGAACAAAATCCTAATGAAATTAGAAAGTATTTATTAAAATTTTTACCGGAAAAACGCCACAAAGAATCTTTGATCGATATTTGGATGAAACGAGTTGGATTTTAAAACGAGCCCTCATAGTTCAACCCCGACGCTCCGACTTTGTCGGAGGTACGGGGCTCCGACCCCCGACGCAAAGGGTCGGGGCGTCGGAGCGGACAGGACATATAATACTTATGAACGCATTCGTTTATATTTTAAAAGACGAAAATGGTAAATTTTATATAGGCAGTACGAACGACTTACAGAGAAGAATGAAACAGCATCATAGTGGTCACACGCAAACGACCGACAGAATGAAAAATTTTGTTTTAGTTTTATCGCAAAAATATAACAGTTTGAACGAGGCACGAAGAATAGAATTAAAAATAAAAAAATTAAAAAGAAAAGATTATATAAAAAAAATGGTTGCCGAAGGATGCATAAAAATCAAGCCCTCATAGCTCAATGGACAGAGCGCAAGATTGCGGATCTTGAAATGTAGGTCCGATTCCTACTGGGGGCAAATTCCTATGATGAAATTTTCACTTAATGATTCAATTTCTGAATTACCAAGAATAAACGAAAAACACCTAAAAAGATTTCAAAAACTCGGACTAAATAAGATCCGAGATTTGTTGTATTATTTTCCACATCGTTATGACGATTTTTCTAACATTAAAACAATAAACAAATTACAACTCGACGAAACCGCCACAATTCAGGGGGAAATTCTAAAAATTACCAATACCCGAACATTTAAAAAGCACATGTCGATAACCGAGGCATCAGTCAAAGATAGAACTGGAAACATACGTGTAATTTGGTTTAATCAACCATTTCTAATTAAAAATTTATCCGAAGGAAAGATGGTAAGTTTGTCAGGAAAATACGCAATGGGACCAAAAGGACCATATTTGTCTAATCCCAGTTACGAATTATTAAGTTTATACAAAACAACCACCCACACAGCCGGATTAATACCCGTGTATTCAGAGACAACCGGCATCAGTTCAAAATTTTTAAGATATTATATTAAATTAATTCTGCCAAATATTGTTTTAATTAAAGAACCGTTACCATTGGAAATATTAAAACAATATAATTTACCAAATATCCAAAAAGCATTATTAAATATTCATTTTCCCAAAACCTTAAAACTTGCCGATGAAGCGAGAAAACGTTTTGCCTTCGAAGAATTGTTTTTGTTACAGTTGTATGTTTTAAAACAAAAAATAAACTTACGAAAAGAAAATGCATTTAAAATTACCTTTAATAAAGACTTGATTCAGTCTTTTGTAAAACAGCTTCCCTTCGAATTGACCGAAGCACAAAGAAAAACAATTTGGGAAATAATTCAAGATCTAGAAAAATCAGAACCAATGAATCGCCTACTTCAAGGAGATGTCGGTTCGGGTAAAACTGTTGTTGCAACGGCTGTTGCACTAGAAGTCGCCAAGGCAGGATTTCAGGTTGCGTTTATGGTGCCAACAGAAATTCTGGCTCAGCAACATTTTAAAGAGATACAAAAATTAGTTAAGGGATTTGATGTTGAGATTGGATTATTAACTGGGAACGAAAAGAAAATATCTAAAAAAACGAAAATTGTTGTAGGTACACATGCGCTTATACAGAGGTCGGTAAAGTTCGATAATTTAGCTCTAGTTATTGTGGACGAACAACATCGTTTTGGCGTTGAACAGCGCGCCACCCTATTAAAGAATAGCGCTATTGCTCCACATCTATTATCAATGACTGCAACGCCGATACCAAGAACATTAGCGTTAACTATTTATGGTGACCTGGATATTTCTTTATTAAATGAGATGCCAAAAAATCGACAAAAAATAATTACTAAAATTGTTCCCCCGCACCAACGTGAACAGGCGTATGAATTTATTCGCCAAGAAGTTAAAAAAGGAAGACAATGTTTTGTGATTTGTCCCCGCATCGAACTATCGAAACCGGCAGACACAAAAAATCTACTTTGGGCGGAGGTTAAAGCGGTAAAAGATGAATATGAAAAATTGTCAGAAAAAATATTTCCCGATTTAACAATTGATATGATTCATGGAAAAATTAAGGCCAAAGATAAAGAACGAATTATGTCTGATTTTCGAAACAAAAAAACCGATATCTTGGTTTCAACATCAGTAATTGAAGTGGGCATCGATATTCCTAATGCCACCGTAATGATGATTGAAGGGGCAGATAGGTTCGGTTTGGCACAATTACATCAATTCAGGGGACGCGTAGGAAGAGGAGAACATCAATCATATTGCCTATTGTTATCGACTTCCGGAGAAACGACTACACGCTTGCGGGCAATGCAAAAATATGATAACGGTTTTGATTTGGCAGAACAAGATATGAAAATTAGAGGACCAGGACAATTTTATGGGGTTCAACAGTCCGGCTTGCCCGATTTAGCAATGGCAAATTTAAATGATTTAGAACTTATTAAATCAACGCGTCGCGAAGCATTCGAATTATTAAAAAAAGATCCCAACTTGGAATCTCACAAATTACTTCTCGAAAAACTTAATAAATTTAGACAAACAATCCATCTTGAATAAAAATTTCTTGATTTGAATAAAAAATAATGACGTTCAACGTCATTATTTTTTATTTTTGGGTGTGACCCAGAAACCCATGTATTTGCCAAACATTAAACGGGTTTGAGAAATTAAGGCAGGAATTGAACCAAAAATAATCGTTGCTATCGGCACCAAAATCCATTGTAAAATCATCCAGATATATTTTTTCGAACTATACTTTGCGGGTCTCGGTGGTAAAAGTTTTAAAGTATAAAATGCCGACAGAAATAACCCTAATGTCGCCACCGACATTAAAGTTCTTGTTAATCTAGGTAAATTATACGAAAGCATTGTGCGATTAAACGCATCTCCGCCTAAAAATAATGGTAACCAGCCCAGGGCAAAAATCATTAGAGAATTCGTCGCCCATGACCAAAACGCTTCCCAATGATAAAACATGTGATAGATTTTTTTACGCAACGGCATTAATTTATTTTTAATGCAACCAAAAGTAAAATATGGCACATTTTCCACTCCCCAGCTCCATCTTGTTTGTTGTTTAAAAACATTTTTCACTGTCGTTTTAAAATCGTCGGCCAAATTTGCGTCCATAGAAATCGGATAGTGCAATGGTACGTTGTGATAGTTTCCGTTATAAAACAAAAGTGCTTGCCAATAAATTCTTGAATCTTCGGAAACATTTTTAGTTGTCCAGAAATCCATTTCCACTAGCGCCTTAAAGCTCATCGAATGCGAAGAAAAAGTGGACATTCTTTCTGATCTTTCTTGTTGAATCATGTGCCAGAAGGTTGCACCGGTTGCAATAACTCTAGAGATTGCTGGCGCATCCCAAATATTATTATTATACATTGGCACTGGTTGAAAACTTGAATGCAATGGATCGGGACAGGTTAGATAGTTAAAAGATAGGCAAGCAAAATAATAAGGAAAAACTTGAGTATCAATATCCAATGAAGAAACAATTATGTTCTCGTAAGGAATTTTTAGTCCATCAATAATTTTTTTCGCTTCTCTGCCAGCAAATGTTTCGTTGGATGCCTTACCAGCCAACTCACCAACAATATCTTGGGGATGGATTGTAATTAAAAATTTAAAAAATTTATTTTTGAATTCTTTTTCTATTTGTTCGGCAATCTTGTGTGCTTCCTCCCCCGCCCTTTCTTCGGCAGCCAACACAACAATAAATTTATCTAGGGGATATTTTGACAACATCAAAGCATTAAAGGTCGATTTCAGCACCTCAATCTTTTCTTTATAAAAAGGGAGGATGATTAGATGATGAATTTCTTGCCAATTTTTAAGAGGGGATTCTTCGAGTTTTTTTAGCCAATCAACCTTCATGTTCTGTTTCATCCGACAATATGAGAATTGTTGATGAAACGCCAAAAAAATTGTTTTTAATAACCAATAAATATCGAAGGCGATAATAAAAAACGCCACAAAAACAGGTGCTCGCCAAGAAAGAATAAACATTAAAATTAGTGTTGTCCAACTTAATGTTCCCGGTAAAATCTCTAAGAAACGAAACAGTCTCCTGTCTTTGGAGTTTTTTAGATCTCTTGCAAATCCGATTTTGATATATTCTTTCATTTCTCAAAAAAATACTTTAACCAAAGCTTAAAATTAGATATTTTTTTAATTTGCGCCTCTGGCTCATCAACCGTTGGTTCATTGTCGTTTGCAACAATAATTACACTCTCGCCTTCTTTTACCATGTTTAATTTTCTTCTCGCCTCTTCTTCTAGAAAGTCCTGGGAATTAAAGGTTTCTTTTATCTTTAACAACTCATCGTTTTCTTCTTTAAGATAATTAATTTTTCTTTCTAGGTTTCTGATTTCTTCAGAGGTTTGAAAATAACGATAACTTTCGCGACCTAAAGAAATAAGCGCAAATCCAAAAATAACGACCAGGCACAAAATAAAATATTTTGATCTGAAAAAATTATTTTTCATTATTGAAACATTGGCATAAGCAAAAATGCAATCATGCTCAATGTAACAATAATGACTGCAATTGCCCAAAATATCTTTGCCAATTTTGTAAAATTTTTGTTCATCTTTGTTTTAATACTTTTAAAAATACGTCTGCAGGTATGTTGACCTTTCCGAATTGAGCCATTTTCTTTTTTCCTTTTTTTTGTTTTTCTAATAGCTTCCTTTTGCGAGAATAATCTCCGCCATACAGATATCCTGTAACGTCTTTTTTCATTGCCCCTTTTGTTGCTCGGGCAAGAATGTTTCCATCAACGGCCGCTTGAATTGGCACTGACCATTGATAGTATGGCAAAACTTCTTTCAATAATTCTACCAGTCTTTTTCCCTCTCGGTAAGAATCACTGCGTCTGACCATTTTTGAAAATGCTTCAATTTTTTCTCCGTCAATTAAAATATCTAATTTCACCAGATCGGCAACCTTGTAATCTTTAATCTGATAAGACATTGAGGCATATCCAGAACTAACCGTCTTCAGTTTATCATAAAAACTTTGCAAAATAATATCCAATGGACCTTCAAATTTAATAATTATTTTTTCGTCCGTCAGCCATACTGTGTCTTTAAATTCTCCGGGAAAGTTGGTTAATAATTTATTTATTGGTCCCAAGTATTGATTGGGCGTAATAATTTCCATATCCATAACCGGTTCTTCAATTTTATCTTCTTGGTTCTTTCTATAAATAACACTGGGGGAGGTCGTAATTAAATTTAAACCATAATCTCTTTTTAGTCTTTCGGTAACAATTTCTAAATGAAGCATACCTAAAAATCCGCAACGAAATCCTCTGCCTAAGGCGCCAGAAGATTCTGGATTAAAAGAAAGAGAAGAATCACTTAATTTTAATTTTCTTAAACCGTCACTTAACAAGTCGTAGTCATCCGAATCAATGGGATAAAAACTGGCAAAAACAACCGGTTGTGGTTCCTTGTAGCCCCTTAAGGGCTCAATTTCCAATTTTAAATTTTCAATTCTCAATGTTATCGTATCGCCAACCCGACACCTTTCTATTTCTTTTAATCCCGTAGCAATATAACCAATTTCTCCGGACTTTAAATCTTTATTTTCAATAAGGTCTGGCTTAAAATATCCAAGCTCTAAGGCTTCGGCATTTGCTCCGACCTGCATTAAATAAATTCTATCTTGTTTTTTAAAACTACCATTAAAAACTCGAACATAAGCAACGACCCCCTTGTAGGCATCGTATTCCGAGTCGAAGATGAGAGCCCTTGGGATCTCATCTGAGGGCTCGCCCACCGAAGCCTTGGCGAAGGTGGGTGGTGGCACTTTTTCGATTACCACTCTTAAAAGTTTTTCTACGTTTTCCCCTGTTTTACCGGAGACCAAAACAATATCTTCCCTGTTCACACTTAAAAGTTTCTCCACTTCTTTAACGGTTTTTTCAACATCAGCAGTGGCTAGGTCAATTTTATTCACTGCCGGAATAATTACCAAGTTCTCTTTTCGCGCAAATTCTAAATTAGTTAATGTTTGTGCTTGAACGCCCTGAGTCGCGTCAATCAACAGGATTGCGCCCTCAACTGCTGCCAAACTTCGAGAAACCTCATAAGAAAAATCAACATGACCAGGCGTATCGATTAGATTTAAAATATATCCCTCCCAATTCATTCTTACGGGTTGCATTTTTATTGTAATTCCTCTTTCGCGCTCGATTGACATTCGATCTAAAAATTGAGGTTGCATCTTTCTGGGATCAATGGTTTTGGTAATATCTAAAAACCGATCAGCCAAAGTTGACTTGCCGTGATCAATGTGTGCCATGATTACAAAATTCCTAATATTGTTGTTCATTTTGCTAATTCTGGAGGTTGAATTTCTTCCAGTTTATCTTTTTTGTTTTTAAATAAAAATCTTTTTGCCACCGCCATTGATTCTGGCAGTTTAAACCATAACGAAATAACAAAGTATATTCCAATGCCAATTAACCCAGAAATTCCCGTCTGTAAAAACAATCCAATAAAGGTTTTGGTGTCGAAAAACAAATCAAATGCATGGAGCAGTCCATACACTATTGTTCCCATTAAGATACAAGAGATTATAATTTTAAATACAGACTTTAAAATACTTTTAACGTTATATTCTTTTATCTTTTTATTGAAGGCCTTCATTAAAAAGATAAAATTAAAGATACTAGACAAAGAGAGAGCCAATGGCAGTCCCAATACAGCGAAATTCTTGATTCCTTCTAATTTAAAAATTGAGGAGAATAATTCGGAAAATATGTTTTGCTTGTTTAAAATCCAGACAAAACCAAAGCTCATTAAAATATTTAATCCGATGCTGATTAGGCCTATTGAAACTGGCGTTCTGGTGTTATGTAAAGAATAAAAGGCACGAGAAATTAAAGGAATTAAACTTTGTGCAAAGACACTAATTGCAAAAATTCCCAATGCTGCCGCAGTAATTCTTGTATCTGCCCAACCGAATTGACCCGTTCCCAAAACAATTCTAACAATTTGGGCCCTTAAAACAAAAAAGATAACCGTTATTGGTAAAACCAGGTATAGTATTTGATTAAAAACCGTAGAAAAATCATGAGAAAATTTTTCTTTATTTTCTTCGACGGACGATTCAGCTAGTCTTGGAAAAACCGCCATAGAGAAAGAGATACCAATAATTCCTATCGGGACATATTGTAAATTATTTGCCAGGTTAAAAACTGCGATGCTTCCTATTGCTAGGCTCGAGGCGATTGCGGTTATAACAACATAATTAATCTGCGCCCCAGCCAAACCAATTGTTCGAGGGATCGTAAGTTTAAATATTTTTCCAATACCTGTGTGTAACTTCAAAAATCCGTTAAATTTAAACCCAGAATAAATTGCACTCGGAAATTGTATTAAAAAATGTAATAACGCGCCCAAAACAACTCCCCAAGCCAGGCCGATTAATCCTATTTTCGGCACAAAAAAGATTATACCCAAAATTATTCCTAAATTATACATTATTGGCGCCAACGAATAGATAAAAAAGCAACGAAAATATTGTAATACGCCACTGAAAATGCTACTGATGCCCAACAATAACGGACTTAAAAACATAATTCTGGTCAGCGCAACTGTTGTGTCCCTTTTGGCGTCGGAGAAGCCCGGAGCAATAAATGAAACAATTTGAGGGGCAAATAAAATTAGAATGCCCGACAAAACAACCAAAATTAGAATACACCAACTAATTAATCCCCCTATTAGTTGCCAAGCATCTTTCTCGTCTTTTTTAAAATATTGTGCAAAAACCGGAATAAGCGCAGAAGAAATTGCGCCCATAATCATGATACTATAAATTAAATCTGGCAATCTAAATGCCGTAAAATAGATATCAAGTTCGTCTCCGGCACCAAATTTTCCCGCAAGCAACCTGTCCCTAACCAGCCCCAAAACCCTGCTCAATAAAGCGGTAATAGCTAAAATAAAAGCAGCCGAAAGCACTGTTTTTGATTTGTGGTTTATCAATTTTCCAACCATTTGTTTCATTGTAGCAAAAGAGAATGAATTTGCCAAATGATTGAAAAACCTTTATGATGTAAATATGCGAAAGGTTTCACACAAATTATTATTAATTATGGCAATCATTCTCTTGGTTGTAGTGTTTTCCGTTGTTTTAAATACGATAAATTCAAACAAAATAAATTATGGCACAGAAATTTCTAATATTTCCATCGGCGGATATTCTCGACAAGGAGCTACAGACAAATTAAACGTAGAAACAACAAAGCTTTTTGATCAAAACTTTAACTTGGCTTACAAAAACTATGTTTGGACAATTAATTTAAAAAATTTAGGGGTTGAAATTGATCCATTAAAAACAGTGGAATTGGCTTATAGATATGGCCATAATAAGAATTTTCTAGTTAACACTTGGCAACAATTCAAATCGTTCTTGGGTTATAATTCGGATTTGGTCTGGAATATTAATGACGAAAAATTAGAAAAGTTTTTAAGAGAGAACCTTTATTCTGTTCATCAGCCAGCAAAAAATTCTTTATTAATTTATGACAAGACAACCAAAGACTTCACCGTAACTCCGTCGAGGTCTGGTATTGTTGTTGATAAAATTAATCTTAAAAAGAATATAGAAAAAATTATAGATAATTTTCAAGCAGAAAACATTAATCTTGCCTTAATCGAAGAGAGCCCGACAATAACCGAAGCCGAAGCAAAAAAGTCTATCTTGGAGGCAAAAAGAATAGTAAATTATGCACCAATTTCTGTGATTGCAAATAATAAAGAAATAGACAAAATTGACATAGACGGAATTTTAAGTTTAATGGACCCTGTTCCAAGTTTTAACGATAATAAAATAGAAAATTATTTAATTTTTTTAGCTCCTCTTGTTGCGCAAGAACCAATCGATGCTCAGATGACCGTTGTCGACGGCAAGGCTACTAATTTCGCTTTATCACAAAACGGAATAAGACTAGAGATAAAGGACAATATTGATGTTATTAGAAACGACATCTTGAATGGCAAAAAAACGATTATTCTTAAAATCAATGAAGCGAAACCAAAAATTTCTACAGACAACATTGATAATCTGGGCATTACTTCTTTTTTGGCAAGAGGTGTTTCTAATTTTGCTGGATCTGCAGCGAGTAGGGTTATAAATATAAAAATAGGAGCAGCCAGATTTAACGGAGTTTTAATTAAACCGAACGAAGAATTTTCTTTTAATGAATTATTGGGTGATGTCGGTCCAGAACAGGGATATAAACCAGGGCTAGTTATCAAGCAAAACAAAATGGTACCAGAATATGGTGGGGGTCTTTGCCAGGTTTCAACAACCGTATTTCGAGCGGCTGTATACTCGGGAATGGAAATTACTCAACGTTATCCACATGCTTTTCCAGTAAAGTTCTATAATCCTCAAGGATTTGATGCTACAATTTATCCTCCATTGCCAGATTTAAGATTTATCAATAATACCCCCGGCAATATTTTAATTCAAACCAAAGTTGTTGGCAATGAATTGTTTTTTGAGTTTTATGGGACAGATGACGGTAGAAAAATAGAAATTATTGGCCCAGAACAATACGACATACAGCCCGACGGAGCAATGAAAGCAAAATTAACCCAAAAAGTTTACGACAAAAACAATAATGTTATTATCGATAAGACGTTTTATTCTAATTATAAGTCACCAAGTTTGTATCCGGAAGAAATAGTTAATCCCCTACAATGATCACTAAGATTTTAAGGATAAACGCACAGCAAATAGAAAAAGATAAAATAAAACAAGCCGCCAATCTTATTAAAAATGGCGGTTTGGTTGCTTTTCCAACTGAAACTGTTTATGGTTTGGGTGGAAACATCTTTAACGAAAAAGCATTAAAAGAAATTTATATCACCAAGGGTAGGCCATATGACAATCCTTTGATTGTGCATATCGCTGACTTAAAAGACTTGTACGTGCTAGCAAAACAAACACCAAAGACTGCATTGAAATTGGCAAAAGCTTTCTGGCCAGGGCCATTGACTATGGTCTTAAAAAGAAAAGACGAGATATCAAAAATTGCAACCGCTGGATTAAACACAATCGCAATTAGAATGCCGGATAACAAAATAGCATTGGAACTTATAAGGGCGTCTGACGCCCCAATTGCCGCACCGAGCGCAAACATGTTTACAAAACCATCGCCAACGCTAGCTAAACACGTTCTAGAGGATTTTAAAAATAAAATTCCTTTAATTATCGATGGCGGACAAACACGAATCGGGCTTGAATCAACCGTAATCGATTTAACCTCAAGAATACCAACAATTTTAAGACCAGGCAAAATAACCAAAGAAGACCTAGAAAAAGTGCTGGATAGAGTTGAAGTAATTGGTCACCCTGCCTCGCCGGCAGGCGGGCCGCAGGGTGAGAAAGCGAAATCTCCCGGAACAAAATACAAACATTATTCTCCAAAAGCAAGAGTTGTTTTGGTTTATGGCAAAGTCACACAAAAATTGATTGGCGAATATGGTGGAAACGTAGCAACCATAAAAGCAAACCAAGACGTTGAGTCTTTGGCAAAAAATTTATTTATAAAGTTTAGGAAATTTGATAACAAAAAAATCGACACCATTCTTGTTGAAGGCGTCGAAGAAAAAGGATTGGGTATGGCGCTAATGAATCGCTTGAAAAAGTCTGCAAGTGAAATTATAATAAATTGATTTTTGAACAGAATTAAAGTAAAATAAAGTTATTGTCCGGGTGGCGGAATTGGCAGACGCGCTAGCCTTAGGAGCTAGTGGGGAAACCCGTGGGAGTTCGACTCTCCCCTCGGACACAAATTTAAAAAGCCGACATAGTCGGCTTTTTAAATTTGTATCGGAAAAATCCTTGTTCTATTGAACAATACAGTTTCCTGGCTGAAATATGTTTCCAATTCCCGAACCAGTTAATAAACTCTGAACCCAACTGACCAATACTAACGCTACAAGCATTATAGCCACTCCAATTAAAGCGTTTATTATCATTTTTTTTGCCTTTCCAGCTTTTTCGTCATCTCCTTGACTGGTCATATACATGATTCCGCCAATGATGATAAGTAAAACTGCTATACCAATACCAACAACCAATAAAATGGTTTTAATTCTGCCCAACAACGTACAGATATCGTTTTCTACTGCTGCGAAGGCTATTGTTGGTAACACTAAAAGCGCTAGAGCAAATATTGCGAAAAAGTACTTTTTCATTTTTGTAATTTTAATTACTATGTTTTACGTTTTACCACTCGACCTTTTAAATATTTTAAATTGCACCCAAAATTTCTTTAATCGCATCAACTAAAAACTTGGCGGACCAGATAACCGCTATGCCGATTAACGCCCATTGAATTGTTTTTTTTGCATTTCTTGTTTTTTCTTCATCGCTACCCGCAGTCATATACACTATACCCGCCCAGACTATCATTAATACAGCAATACCCGAACCAATTGTGGCAATAAGACTGGTAATCGCTTTAATAATCTCCATAACACAATTGTCTTCTGTTTCACATTTGAGAGGATTTGGAATTTTTACGATCTCGGCCCCAGCGACAATTGGTAACAATATTATTATACTTAAAATTCCCACAATAAACAATTTTTTTTTCATATATATTTTTTACCTTAAATTTGTGTGCTTTAAGGTTTCATTAACAAATTTATTTGATCGTTTAAAGTTCTTATCGCTTTTTCCGTGGTTGCGGTGCCCAAAACAATTGACTCTACTGCATCTGAAAGATTTTTCTCAATTTTTGAAGAATCAATTTGATACCAACTTCTTGCTGTTAAAATTTGTCCCGCAAATACCGTTAAATCTAGGTTGTCTTTTTTTTGCCACTCAATTAAACTCCGTTGTGCCACTGGCCTGTGGGCCAGTTGTGAATATCGTTTTGCGTTTTCTTTTTGTGCCAGATAAAGCAAAAAATTCCACGCCATCTCCGATGATTTCGATCTCTTAGACACTGTATATGCCCAATAATTTGCATAGTTTATATCTATTTTCCTGTCTTTGGTTTGAAGCATTGGGCTTATGCCGTAACGCAAATATGGACTTTTTGATTTGATTGTCGGAATTTGATATGCATAACTTAACATTATCGCAGATTTACCATCCGCAAAAGCGTCTATTGAGTATGGCATTTGTCTGTTCCATGTATAGATTTTTTTGGTTGGATTTGAAAAGTCAGTATAAAATCTTAAGGCTTCTTTTCCTGGAGAATAAGATTCTCCATTTAATGTTATCGTGCTAGAAATAGTGGACGTTTTTTTGTCGGCGCTTACCATTTCTGTGCCATTTTGAAGCATTATTAGCGATAAAATATCGGTCGATCTATTTATGTTTTCTGCAGTACCAAGAGAAATTCCTGCGCGTTCTATGTCTCCCCATTGATTCCTTTGAATCAATTTTCCCAAATTATCGTCAACTAATTCTTCCCATGTTTCTGGCGGGGCAGAAATTCCTGCCGTATTAAAATAATCTTTATTGTAAAAGAATGCCAACGTATCAATATATAACGGAATACCATAAATTTCACCCTGATCAGTTAAATCATGTTCTGCAACTTCTACAAATGTGGTTTGAAAATTCTCCATGCTGAATTTTGCAATCTCTTGTGGAAGTTCTGTAATTTTATCTTTGTGTTTCGGAAGCCACGTATTGTGCATTATCCAAATGTCTGGACCCTTATCGGAAGCAAAAGCATTAATCAGGTCTTGTTCATAGGTTTCAGCTGACATTTTTTTGTAAACAATTTCAATTGAACATTTGTTTTCTTCTTTAAATCCTATAATAAATTCTCTGAAGATTTCTTGTTCATCGTAGAGTCCCCACATTTCTAAATTCGCTGGTTTACATGATTTTTTTGGAAATATAACACTAATCATTATCACAATAATAACAATTACTATCGCCACTCCAATCATTAACACGATTTCTTTTTTGCTCATATTTTTATCCCGCATTAGGCGGGGATTTCACAAACATCATCCCCCAGTGATAATTATCAATTTGAATATTATTGCTGAATTTCAAATTACTATCTTCGATTGTTTTTTTAATATCTTCAATCGGAACAATTAAGTCTTTAGATGGCCCCAAAAATTGTCCCGGAAGCCAATCAATGATTGCCAGCCTTCCTTCTTTCTTTAATATTCTTATTGCTTCTTTTATTATACCATCTTTGTTGTTTGACTGAAATAAGATATTAGACAACAAAACCAAGTCCATTGATTCGTTATCTATCTGTGATCCCATAAAAACTTCTAAATTACAACGCTTGGTTATAATATTAAAAAGCCCTTCAATTCTGGCTCTACTTCGAACCGATTCAAGGGCTGAATCTAAAACGTCTAGGGCATAAATTTTACCTTCGTCTCCTATAATTTTAGCTGCGGGGATTACGAAGTAACCAGCTCCACAACCAAAATCTGCAACATGCATGCCTTTTGTAATATTTAATTGTTTTATGGTTTCTTCTGGATTAAGAAACCCGCCAGTTCCTTTTACCATGTTTTTTTAAACACAAGCGATTGATGCTACTTTATCTTTATCGGCCAATTTCATTATTCTTACTCCCTGAGTAACTCGTCCCAATTTAGAAATATTTTTAATACTTGTTCTTATAACGTTTCCTTTTTGTGAGGTAACAATTAAATCCTCTTCTTCTAATGCAATCATTCTAATCCCGACCAACGAACCCGTCTTTTCTGTAACGTTTGCGGCTTTAATACCAACACCACCTCGATGTTGAACCTTAAAGTTATCAACCGGCGTTCTTTTGCCGTAACCATTAGAACTTACGATTAAAACGTCTGGATTAAGTTTTTTGGTTGCCTGATTAATCACTTCCATGCCCACTACTGCATCTGTAAACTCTTCTTTATCTTTGGCTTTAATGGTTCTTAATCTTACGCCTCTGACTCCCATAGCATTTCTACCCATCGGTCTTAAATCCTTTTCTGAAAATTTAATCGCTTGACCAAGCCTCGTTACAAGCATCATTTCGTCATCTCCGTGAGTGATCTTAACCCATTCCAAATCATCGTCTTTATCTAGGGTTATTGCTGCAATTCCGCCTTTTCTGATGTTTCTAAACTTTTCGACTTCCGTCTTTTTTATTATACCCTTTTTTGTAACCATTGCCAAAAATTTTGATTGAGAATTTCCATTATCTCCTTTCTTTTCTCTTTCAAGTGGAACCACGGCACTAATTTTTTCTTCAGAAGAGAGTCCCAAAATATTCACAATTGCGCGTCCTCTTGAAACTCTTGTCGCTTCTGGTATTTCATATGCCTTGGATTGATAAACTTTTCCTTTGTTGCTAAAAAACAATAAATCATCATGAGTGGAACAAACAAAAAAGTGTTCAACAAAATCTTCTTCTTTGGTTTTTATGCCAATCATTCCCTTGCCACCCCTGTTTTGTGCTTTATACGATTTGGGATCAACCCTTTTAATGTAGCCCGTGTTTGTAACCGTGACGATTATCTCCTGATCAGCAATTAAATCTTCTTCTGCGAATTCTCCCACTCCAGAACTATGAACCTTGGTTTTTCTTTCGTCGCCAAATTTTTGCTTAATCTCTGACAATTCTTCTTTAACAACTTTTAAAATTTTCTTGGGATTAGCCAAAATATCTTCTATCTCTTTAATTAATTTTAGTTTTTCTTCTAATTCGTCTAAGATTTTCTTTCTTTCCAGGCCAGCTAACGTTTGAAGACGCATATCCAAAATAGCATTTGCTTGAATTTCGCTTAACTTAAATACCTTTATCAATCCGAGTTTAGCATCTTCGCGATCCTTAGATTTTTTAATTAACTCAATAACTTTGTCAATATTTTTGAGTGCTTTTGCAAGACCCTCTAAAATATGTACTCTTTCTTGAGTTTTTTTCAATTCAAATTTGTAACGACGCGTGATTACAATTTTTCGATGTTCAATGAATTGCTCAAGTACCTGTTTTAAAGATAATGTTTGTGGCTGAATCCCTTCCGTTAGGGCCAACATGTTTAAATGGAATGTTTTTTGAAGTTCGGTATATTTAAATAATTTATTTAAAACTTTCTGTGGAAAGGCATCGCTTTTCAATTCAACGACAATTCTGATTCCGTCCTTATCTGATTCGTCGCGGATATCTCTAATGCCTTCTATTTTTTTCTCCTTTACTAGGTCAGCAATTTTCTCAAGCAATGTTGATTTGTTGGTTTGATATGTTAATTCAGAAATAATGATTCTAAATTTTCCTTTTTCTTCAACTATATCTGCTTTGGCACGATTTAAAATTGGACCCCTACCAAAAACATATGCTTGAATAATTTCTTTTTTATTATAGATCTCTCCACCGGTTGGAAAATCAGGGCCCTTTATAAATTGAAACAAATCTTCGACAGTCGCTTTTGGGTTCTCAATTAAGTGATCTATTGCGTCGACTACTTCTGTAAGATTGTGTGGTGGAATGCTTGTCGCCATACCAACGGCAATACCCAAGGTTCCGTTTAATAAAAGCTGTGGAACTTTCGATGGTAAAACCGATGGTTCTGTGCGCGTATTGTCATAATTGGGAACAAAATCTACGGTATCTTTTTCTAAATCTTTAAGCATTTCTTCGGCAATTGGCGTTAGTCTCGCTTCTGTATAACGCATAGCTGCGGCATTGTCTCCGTCAACTGAACCAAAGTTTCCTTGTCCATCAACCAACGGATATCTTTCGGCAAAATCTTGTGCCATTCTGACCATGGAATCATAAACCGCCGTATCTCCGTGTGGATGATATTTACCCAATGTTTCTCCAACCACTGTTGCAGATTTTCGATGTTTTCCGCCAGAAGAAAGTCCCATGTCATGCATGGCATACAGAATTCTTCTGTGTACTGGCTTCATTCCGTCTCGAACATCAGGTAGCGCGCGCGCAACAATAACGCTCATCGCATACGATAGATACGACTCTTGCATTTCAGTAACAATTTCTCTGTCCTGAAAATTAACCCTTTTTATTGTTGGGTCCCCTTGTTTTTGTTCTTCTGACAAAACGATTCTTTTTTTATTCTGTTTCTTGTCCTTCATTGTTTTGTTCTGTTTCTTCTACTTCGGTTTTTATTTCTTCTATGCCTGCGTTAAATTTTTGCTTAAATATGGAAAAATCCTGTTTTATGCTTTCAAATAAAGATGGTAATTTTGTTTTTTTAAGATTATCATTTACATTTTCATTGTTTGTGTTTCTCGAAAAGGAAGAAATCCAAATTGCTATGACAATTATCATGAAAAAACCACAGGAAGCCCATAAGACAAAAATTCTTGTCGCCTTTGATTTCTGTTGCAATTTATTTATAATGTTCATGTTCATGTTTATGTTAATTTCATGATCACCACTTTCATATCTTCTCCCAGATCTAGTTTTTTTACATTATATTCCTCCATGGTTTCTGGTTCAACTCCAACCTCTTTTAAAAAGTCGTCAACTTTGTCTAATTTGATTTCAACTCCCGGAACCTTATAATGCATTGGTATTGCAACATTTGGCTCAATCTGATTTATGATTTTAACTGCACCTTCTCCATTAAGCGTCCACGTCCCGCCAACGGGAACCATTAAAATATCAATTTCTCCCATTTTATCAAGTTGCGTGTCTGCTAATTCTTTTTGGCCTAAATCTCCCAAGTGACAAATTTTCATGTCTTCGGCTTCTATAATATAAATTGTATTGATGCCGTTTTCACTGCCCTTTGAATTGTCGTGATAAGAATACACGCCCCTTACTGGAACACCTTTCACGTCATATTCACCGGGACCATCGATTATAAACGGAGTTCCATTTACTGTTTTTGTGTTGTTGTGATCGTGGTGATTGTGTGTAACCAAAACAATATCAGCATTACCTCGGGGAGGAGTTAGTCCGGTTTCCTTATCAAACGGATCAATAAGAATAGTGATTTTATCGCCCGTATTTGATTTAACCAAAAGTTTAAAACAACTCTGGCCATGCCAAGTAATTTTCATATAAATTTATTATATCACAGAAAAATAATACTTGCCAAATTATTTTAAATGCCCTATACTAAAAACACTACGCGAAACATTAATACTTCGACTAATGCGAAGCGTAATAATAATTAACTGTCGGAGTTTTTATATTTACATTTATGAAAACAGAAAATAAAATTTCAACATTAATGCAAGACCTTTTAGAAAAGGAGGTCTTTAATATCCCCAAAACCGGTGATGTTATCGAGGGAAAAATAATCGCTTTAAAGCCGAGTATCATTTATCTTGATCTGGGAAACTTTAAAAGCGGTGTGATTTTGGGAAGTGAAATTAAAAAACATCCATTTGAATTTCGCAAGGTAAAATTGAACGATATTATTACCGTCAAAATTTTATCGATTGACAATGAAGATGGATATGTTGAAGTTTCGCTCTTAAAAGCGGGGGAAGAAAAGGCGTGGCAGGGACTTAGAGACAAAATGGATAAAAACGAAATCATTGACGCTCTAGTTACCAAAGCAAATAAAGGAGGTTTAATGATTGAGGTTGAAGGCATAGAAGCATTTATGCCCGTTTCTCAATTAGCTTCAATACACTATCCAAGAGTTGAGGGTGGAGATAAAACTAAAATTCTTTCCGAATTAAACAAACTCGTCAATCAAACATTAAAGGTTAAAATCATTGATCTAAACACAAGAGAGAAAAAATTAATTGTATCTGAAAAAGCAACCGAAGAAAAGAAATTAAAAATCGCTTTAGAAAAATACAAGGTTGGCGACACCGTTGAAGGAATAATTACGGGAATTGTTGATTTTGGTGCGTTTATCAAATTTGATGACCTGGAAGGATTAATCCATATTTCAGAAATGGATTGGCAAATCATTAACAATCCAACCGAAATCTTCAAGGTTGGAGATAACGTGCAAGCAAAAATAATTGAGATTGAAGGAGACAGAGTTTCTTTATCTACTCGCGCATTAAAAGAAAATCCTTGGACAAAAGTTGATGAAAAATATCAGGCAGAACAGATTGTTAAAGGAACGGTTACAAAATTCAATCCCTTTGGTGCTTTTATAAAATTAGATAAAAACATTCAAGGATTAGCACATATTTCTGAGTTTGGTACCGAGAAAAAGATGCAAGAAACGTTAGAGGTTGGCAAAGAATATGATTTTAAAATCATATCTATTAAGTCGTCGGAATACAGAATGGCACTAAAACCAATCACGGAATAAAATAAAAATATCGATTATAAAAAATTCAGATCTCAATGGGGTCTGAATTTTTTATTTGAAAAATGTTCGAAATGTGCTATATTATGATTATTATGAAAACATTTATTAAAAACATTTTAATCGCATTTTTTGTATTACTTGTAATTTCAAGTATTTTTACAATTTATAATTCGTCATATAAAACAACCGAAACAATCCCCCTAAATCAGGTGGTATCCCTGATCAATGAAGACAAGGTAGATAAAATCGTAATTCAAGAAAATAAATTGGAAATTGATCTTAAAGATAAAACTCAAAAATTAAGTCAAAAAGAAGGCGAATTGGGATTAAGCGAAACTCTAAAAAATTTAGGAGTTGACGCTGATAAGTTGCAAAAGATTAATTTCGAAATAAAAAACCAGTCGGGGACAATGTACTGGTTAAATATGATTTTGCCGTTTGTCTTGCCATTTTTACTTATTGGTGCGTTTATTTGGTTTATGTTGAAACAGGCACAGAAAGGACAATCTCAAGCAATGTCTTTTGGTAAGGCAAATGCGCGTTTAAATCAGCCAGAAAAAGGAATCAAGGTTACATTTAAAGACGTTGCTGGCATCGAACAAGCCAAAGAAGAATTGAAAGAAATTGTTGAGTTCTTAAAAACTCCGAAAAAATTTATTGACATTGGAGCAAAAATTCCACGTGGAGTTTTGTTGATGGGACCTCCGGGATGCGGAAAAACACTGTTAGCGCGTGCTGTTGCCGGAGAAAGCGATGTCCCTTTCTTTCATATTTCTGGATCTGAATTTGTAGAAATGTTTGTGGGTGTTGGCGCCTCTAGGGTCAGAGATTTATTTATGACTGCGAAAAAATTCGCACCAGCAATTATTTTTATCGACGAGATTGATGCTGTGGGCAGACATCGTGGAGCTGGTCTTGGTGGCGGACACGATGAGCGCGAGCAAACTTTAAATCAAATTTTGGTTGAAATGGATGGGTTTGATAACAATACAAATTTAATTGTTATCGCTGCAACTAATCGTCCAGACATTTTAGATCCAGCACTGCTGCGACCAGGAAGATTTGACCGTAGAGTTATGCTTGATATGCCAGACATAAATGAACGTGAAGATGTTTTAAAAATTCACTCTAAAAACAAAAAATTTACTGCAGATGTAAATTTAAGACAATTAGCCGAAAGAACTCCGGGGTTTTCTGGTGCTGATTTGGCAAATTTAGTTAACGAGGCAGCAATATCGGCAGCAAGAAAAAATCAAAAAACAATTACTCAATTAGATTTAATAAGTTCTATTGAAAAAGTTTTGCTTGGACCAGAAAGAAAAAGTCATATCTTTAGTAAAAGAGAAAAAGAAATTGCGGCATATCATGAAGCCGGACACGCATTAATTAGCGCAAGTCTAAAACACATGGATCCGGTACACAAAGTTTCCATCATTGGCCGCGGTAGAGCTGGTGGATATACATTAAAAATGCCATTAGAAGATAAGCACCTGCATTCTAAATCTGAATTCCTTGAAGAATTATCAGTATTATTGGGTGGTTATTGCACAGAAAAATTAATCTTTAACGAGATCACAACTGGAGCATCAAACGATTTAAAGGTTGCTTCAGAGCTGGCGAAAGATTTGGTTACAAAATATGGAATGTCAGATGTGCTTGGTCCAATCGCGTTTGGTGATCATGACGATTTAGTGTTTTTGGGTAAAGAAATTTCTGAAGGAAGAAATTATTCAGAGAAAATAGCATCAGAAATTGACGAAGAAATTAAAAAATTTATTCGTGCAGCACAAGTTGTAACTGATAAAATTCTAAAAACAAAGAAATCTAAACTTATCCAAATTGCCAAAGAACTGATCGAAAAAGAAACAATTGAAAAAGACGAATTTGAAAATTTGATGAGAAAATAGCACGGCTCTTATAATTGGCAGTGAGGAAAAAATAAAAATGCGCGCGTATAGCTCAGTCGGTTAGAGCACGGCTCTTATAAAGCCGGGGTC
>Ga0172379_10002521_pt1 | contig 31953 bp, 26 predicted proteins | sample GrowelOW334metaG_FD_119756 | JGI IMG/M metagenome (GOLD analysis project Ga0172379, IMG submission 119756) | Groundwater microbial communities from an aquifer near a municipal landfill in Southern Ontario, Canada - Groundwater well OW334 metaG | ecosystem: Environmental > Aquatic > Deep...
AATATTGCATAAAGATTGAATATTCTGTATATTCCAGCTGATTCTCTCTATTAAGGAGCCGCAATGGGCGACCACCAACCGGCCGAAACGGGTAATTCGTTGCCCGGACTGTACCGCCGTCAAGACGAGCACGATTCCTGCGGGATCGGTTTCGTCGCCGATATCAAGGGCAGGAAATCCCACGGGATCCTGAATCGCGGTCTGGAAGTACTTGAACGCATGGAACATCGCGGTGCCGAAAGCGCGGACAATAAGACTGGTGACGGTGCCGGGGTGCTTTTGCAGATACCCCATGCCTTTTATTCCGAACTGGTTCCCGGCTTGCCCCAAGCGGGCGAATACGGCGCCGGTCTGGTTTTTTTGCCGGGGAAACATTCCAAGGGTTCTCCCGACGCGATCATGAAGGAACTGGAAACCCTGGCCGCACATTCAGGGCTTTCGGTGGTGTCCTGGCGGAACGTTCCCACCGATCCGTCCGTGATCGGCAGCATCGCCCGGAAGGCCGAACCCACGGTTAAACAGGTATTTCTGGCGATCAAGGGCGCTTCCGCCGGATCAGTTGCCGCGACATCATCCGCGTTCTCATCCGTGGCCGTCACCTCAGGTGCCTCCGTTGCCACCGCTCCTTCGGCCATCGAGAAACGGCTGTTCATTTTCCGTAAGCGCCTGGAAAAAGCCATCCGCGAGGGTTCCTTCGCCGGAAAGGGTGACTTCTACCTTCCCTCGCTCTCGTCGCGCACCATGATCTACAAGGGCATGCTCATGTCCAGCCAGTTGCGCACCTACTTTACGGAACTTTCGGACCCGAGGCTGGAGACAGCTGTCGCCCTGGTCCATTCCCGCTTCAGCACGAATACCTTCCCCGCCTGGGCTCTGGCCCAACCCTTCCGTATGGTGGCCCATAACGGCGAGATAAACACCATCAAGGGGAATCGCTACTGGATGGCCGCCCGGGAAGCCCTCTTCGCGTCCTCCGAATTCGGAGAGGAGATCAAGGATATCCTACCCGTCATCGAGCCCGAAAAGAGCGATTCGGCCAGCTTCGACAACGCCCTTGAGCTTTTGGTGATGTCCGGGCGCAGCCTGCCCCACGCCCTCATGATGCTCATACCCGAATCCTGGAACGACAAGAATCCCATCCCCCAGGAGCTTAAAAGCTTTTACGAGTACCAAGCGTGCGTCATGGAACCTTGGGATGGCCCCGCCTCCATGGTCTTCTGCGACGGACGCTACGTGGGCGGCACGCTGGACCGTAATGGCCTGCGACCCTCCCGCTATACCGTTACAGACAAGGATCTGATCGTTATGGCATCCGAGACTGGAGTCCAGGATTTCGAGCCCGAGGAAATCACCTTCAAGGGCCGCCTTATGCCCGGGAAGCTCCTTCTGGTGGATCTGGAAGAGGGACGCATCATCCCCGACGCCGAAGTGAAGAGCCAGGTGTGCCGGCGCAGGCCCTATGCGGCTTGGGTCAAGAAGAATGTCGTTCCCTTGGAAAGCCTCCCGCCCGTCCCGGAACAACTGCAACCCAAGTTACCCTCGGGCAAGGAAGTCCTTTTCATGCAAAGGGCTTTTGGCTATTCCCGGGAAGACCGCGAAACCCTGCTCCTTTCCATGGCGGAGACAGGTCAGGAACCCACCAGTTCCATGGGTACCGACACTCCCATCGCCGTTTTTTCTGACAGGCCACAAAACCTTTTCAACTACTTCAAGCAGGTGTTCGCCCAGGTTACCAACCCGCCCATAGATTCCATCCGCGAGGAACTCGTCATGACCCTGACGAGTTTTATCGGCCGTCAGGGCAATCTGCTGGACGAGACTGAGGAAGATTGCAGGCGGCTCAAGGTACTGAACCCGGTGATCACCCCGAACGAGCTGGCTAGCATACGCCATTGGGGCGACGCGGCTTACCGTATGGAAAGTCTGGACGCCACCTTCTACGTGCCTTCGACTCTTGGCGCGGCAACGACTTCCGGTACGGCATCCGGCTCCCAGAAGGCCGGAAGCACGGCGGTGTTCGAAGTTCCGTGCGCCCTCCAGGTCGCGGTCGAACGCCTGGTTGAGGAAGCAGGAAAGGCCGTTGATGCCGGTGCCACCATGATCGTGCTTTCGGATCGGGCGGCTTTGGACCCTGAAGCCGGAAGGTGCGCGATCCCGGCCTTGATGGCTGCGGGGGCTGTCCATCACGGGCTGATCCGAACGGGCAGGCGCATGAAGGCCGCCATCGTCATCGAGTCCGCCGAACCCCGGGAAGTCATGCACTTCGCCCTTCTTTTCGGCTATGGTGCCGACCTCGTCGTACCCTACGGTGCACTCGCTGTCTTGGCCAATCTGTATTCCGGTACCGATGCATTGCGGTCCGGTGATTACGAACACGCGGAAAAGAACTACCTGAAGGGGCTCGGCAAGGCCCTTCTCAAGATCATTTCCAAAATGGGAACCTCCACGCTGCGTTCGTATCGCGGCGCCCAAATTTTCGAGGCCATTGGCCTGGGCGACAGGCTTATCGATTGTTGTTTTGCGGGAACGGCCAGCCGTATCGGTGGCTTGGGCTTCGCGCAACTGCAGGACGAGGCGGTCGCGCGTTTCCGTTCGGCCAGGCTAAAGGGGGAGACTGCCTCGGTAGCCCCCCAGCTGCTAAGCAACGAAGGCCAGTACCGCTGGCGCAAGTACGGTGAGAAGCACGCGTGGAACCCCGAAACCATCTACCTGTTGCAGGCCGCTTCCAGATCCGGAAGTTATGCCAAGTTCAAGGAATTCAGCGCCGCCGCGAATGCCCTGAACCGGACTCCCCACGTCATCCGGGGCTTGCTGGATTTCATGCCCGCTACCGCGGTGCCCCTGGCCGAGGTGGAATCGGTGGAAGTCATCATGAAACGCTTCACCACGGGCGCCATGTCCTTCGGGTCCATCTCGAAGGAAGCCCACGAGACGGTGGCCATCGCAATGAACTCCATAAAGGGCAGGTCCAACTCCGGCGAAGGCGGCGAGGAGCCCGAGCGTTACGGTGTCCGTCCAGATGGAAGCTGGGCAAGGAGTGCCATCAAGCAGGTGGCGTCCGGACGCTTCGGTGTCACCAGCAATTACCTGGCAAACGCGATAGAGTTGCAGATCAAGATTGCCCAGGGCGCCAAGCCGGGCGAGGGCGGCCAGTTGCCTGGTCACAAGGTGGATGCGCTCATCGCCAAGACCCGGCACTCCACGCCGGGCGTCACCCTGATCTCGCCACCTCCCCACCACGATATCTATTCCATAGAAGACCTGGCGGAGCTGATTTTTGACCTCAAGAACGCCAACCCCACGGCCAGGATCAGCGTCAAGCTGGTATCGGAGACCGGAGTGGGCACCGTGGCCGCTGGTGTCGCCAAGGCACATGCGGACAACATCCTGATCTCCGGCTACGACGGCGGGACCGGGGCCAGCCCGCAAAGTTCCATCCGCCACGCGGGCCTGCCCTGGGAAATCGGCTTGGCCGAAACCCACCAGACTCTCACCCTAAACGGCCTGCGCGGCCGGGTGCGCCTGCAGACCGACGGCCAGCTCAAGACCGGCCGGGATATCGTCATTGCCGGTTTGCTGGGAGCCGAGGAATTCGGCTTCGGCACCTCCACACTGGTAGTGCTGGGTTGCGTGATGATGCGCAAGTGCCACGAGAATACCTGCCCCATGGGGGTTGCCACCCAGGACCCGGAACTGCGCAAGCGTTTTACCGGCAAGAGCGAGCACCTGGTCAACTTTTTCCGTTTCCTGGCGGAGGAAACCCGCGAGGTAATGGCATCCCTCGGATTCCGCAACTTCGACGAGCTGGTGGGAAGGTCGGATCTCCTCAAGCAGGTCGCCGGAACCGGAGCGAAGTCAGGCACGGTGGATCTGTCCCGTATCCTCTATAAGGCGGAACCTCCCAAGGATATTCCCGGAGGCGAGGCAACCCGCTGCGTGCAGGACCAGGTACACAAGATCGACGACGTGCTGGACCGCACCCTGATAGAAGGCTGCCTGCGGGCCTTGGACAAAAAGATTCCGGCTGCCATGGAACTGCCCATCAAGAATACGGATCGGGCCGTGGGCGCCATGCTCAGCTACGAGGTGTCCAAGCGCTTTGGCGAGGGTGGCCTTCCCGACAATTTCGTGACCGTGGACTTTACCGGTTCGGCCGGGCAGAGCTTCGGCGCCTTCCTGGCTCCGGGCGTCACCTTCCGGGTATCCGGGGACGTGAATGACTATTTGGGCAAGGGCCTGTCCGGCGGACGCCTTGTGATTTCACCGCCCGCTGGCTCACGCTTCAAGACCAACGAAAACATACTGGTGGGTAACACTGCCCTTTATGGCGCCACCCGCGGGGAGGTTTTCGCGGCGGGCATAGCAGGGGAACGTTTTGGCGTCCGAAACTCAGGGGCCATGGCCGTCGTCGAAGGCACGGGTGACCACTGCGGCGAATACATGACCGGTGGCCGCCTTGTGGTGCTTGGCCGGGTGGGGCGCAACTTCGCGGCAGGCATGTCGGGCGGTATCGCCTGGGTGCTGGACCGGGCGGGGGATTTCGAGTTCTACCTGAACAAGGGCATGGTCGAGCTTTCCAGGCTTGACAACGAGGAAGACGAGAATTTCGTCAAGGAAATGATACGCAAGCACGTCTATTGGACCGGATCGGCGTACGCCCAGGGCATTCTCGACGCCTGGACCAGCCACAAGGACCTGTTCATCAAGATCCTGCCCGTCGAATACAAGCGGGCGCTCCAGCAGATGAAGCTGGCCGAACTGGACCGGAAACTTTTCGAAATCCGGGAACAGGAAGACATCGCGGTGAGGGCATAAGCTATGGGCGATCCCAAAGGTTTTCTCAAGATAAAAAGGAAGGTCGCCGGATACCGGCCTGTGGAGGAGCGCGTAAACGACTACAGCGAAGTGGAGTTGCGCCTTGCCGACGACGAGCGCCGTTTGCAGGCCGCCCGATGCATGGATTGCGGCGTACCCTTCTGCCTCTGGTCGTGTACAGTCTCGAACGTCATGCCCGAATGGCAGGACCGCCTGTTCCGAGGCGACTGGAAGGGGGCCTGGGAAATCCTGGAAGAAACGAATCCCTTTCCGGAGTTCACTGGCCGCGTGTGCCCGGCGCTCTGCGAGGCATCTTGCGTCCTGGGAGTCAACGACGATCCTGTCACCATACGGCAGAATGAGCTGGCGGTGATCGAAAAAGCCTTCGAGCTGGGACTTGTGGTGCCCCGGCCGCCCCTGCGCCGGAACGGCAAGAAAGTCGCCATCGTGGGCGGGGGGCCTTCGGGGCTTTCCGCAGCCTATTACCTGAACAGGGCAGGATTCTCGGTCACCGTCTACGAGGGAGACCGCAAGATGGGCGGTTACCTGCGCTACGGCATCCCGGACTTCAAGCTGGACAAGGGTTTCATCGAGCGGCGCATGGCGATCATGGAGGCCGAAGGCATCCGTTTTGAAGTCAACACCCGCGTCGGGTCAGGTGTGTACGCCTTTGGTACCGGTGGTACGCCCGCCCGCTTCATTGAGGCGAAAACACTGGAGAAGGAATTCGATATAGTCCTGCTGACCATTGGTGCCCGGGACGCCCGGGACCTGGTAGTTCCGGGTCGAGACCTTCAGGGAATCCATCAGGCCCTGGATTTCCTTTCGCTCCAGAACCGCTCCTGCGCGGGAGAATCCTGCGAGGACGGCGCGGTATCCCTTGTGGGCGCGCTGGGAAAGCGTGTCGTGGTAATAGGCGGCGGCGATACCGGCGCGGACTGCGTGGGAACCTCGAACCGCCAGGGAGCGACCCGGGTAACGCAGATAGAAGTGCTGCCCAAACCTCCGGAGCACCGCCCCGATTCCGAACCCTGGCCGCTCTGGCCCAAGGTACTCAAAACCTCGAGTTCCCATCTGGAAGGTTGCGAGCGGCTGTGGAGCGTGAGTACCAAGGAGTTCATAGGCCGTGACGGCAAGGTAGAGGCCATCCGGGCCTGCAGAGTGGAATGGACCGAACAGGACGGCAAGTGGAGCATGAAGGAAATTCCCGGTTCCGACTTCGAGATAGGCGCCGACCTGGTCTTGCTGGCCATGGGTTTTACCCATGTGGTACAGGACGGTGTCGTAGCCGATTTTGGCCTGGAGCTGGACCCCCGCGGCAACGTCAGGACCGCCGGTACCTTCCATACCTCGAATCCAAAAGTCTGGGCTGCGGGGGATGCGCGGAAAGGCGCGAGCCTGGTCGTCCACGCCATAGCCGACGGTCGCGCCGCGGCCGAAGCAATGATTGCGAAGTTGGGCTGATGGCTACGCCAACGAAGATAAAAGCCATCGCCATCGATCTCGACGGCACCGTCCTTCACGATGACTCGACGCTTTCCGACCGTACTTCGGAAGCCCTGCGCGACTGTATGCGAAGTGGGATCGGGGTGATCATCTGCACCGGCCGCAGCCCAACCTCTGCCGAAAAATACCGGTCGCTCATTGGCGCTTCCGGTCCGATGGTGTTCTACAACGGGGCGACGGTGATTGACGTACCCGATGGCAGGCTACTCGCCTCCACTCTGTTGACCCGGGACTGCGCCGAAACCACCGTGGCCATTGCCAGGGACCTGGGTCTTCATTTTCACGCCTTTTTGCCTGGTGACAAGCTGGTCTACGAGGAAAACCGGCCCGAAAGTGAGAGTTATCATGCACGTACCGGTCTCTATGGAGAACTTGCCGATTTCGATGTGCTGTTGCAGGACGGCGGGTCGGCCGACGCGGGATTCATCAAATGCATGTACATCGCCGAACCGGACCAGCTGGATCTTGTCCAGAAGGAAATAGACCTTCGTCTGGGGGCCCGGGTATATTCGGCCCGATCACACCGAACTTTCCTGGAGGTCATGGCTCCCGGCGTATCCAAGGGTAGGGCTTTGGCCCTTGCCCTCGAACTGCGCGGGCTGACCAGGATGGAGACCGTCGCTTTCGGGGACGCGGAAAACGACGTTCCCATGCTGGAGTATGCCGGCAGGTCCTACGCTGTGGCCAACGCCGTCGCCCACGCCCGCATCGTTGCCAGCACGACCATAGGATCCAACCAGGAGGATGGTGTGGCCACCATGCTGGAAAAGATCCTGTTGAATGGCTGTTTCCCCATCGACTAGCGTCGGCAGCGGGTTTATACTCCAAGTATGGAACAGAATATCATCAGCGTCGAGGATGTTGGCGACGTACTAGTGGTCGTCGTCAACGGTGCATACCTGGATGTTTCAAATAGGGATACTTTCCGCTCGTCCTTCGAGGCCTCCATCGGTAACAATAAGCGGGTCCTTCTTGACCTGTCCAAGGTCCTTTTTGTTGATTCCTCGGGTTTGGGAAGCATTCTCGCCATTCTCAAGCACATCCGTGCCCAGGGTGGGGAGATGATGGCCTGCGGGATGGCAAAACCCGTAAAGGTGCTGTTCGACCTTGTACGCCTTGATCGGGTACTTGTCTCCTTAACCGACAGGGATTCGGCCTTGGCATCCCTGAACAAGCTGTCCTAGGAAACCGCTGGTAGGGCTACCTTATCCCGGTTCGGTCCTGTCCGGGTGGCCCTATTGCGCTCCTTTGACAAAAGCCCTGGAATATGATTGACTTGCGTATGGAAACCCGCAACATTTTCCTCAATATATCCCCCATCGACCATCGTTATTCCGTTTCCGGGAAGAACCTTTTTGAACGTTTGGGTTTATGGATTTCCGAAGAGGCGGCCGTAGCTTCCTGCGTCAAGGCCGAGATCGCGCTGGTAAAAGCCCATCTGGTTTCCCGGGGCCTGTTCACGCCGGGAGCGAAACTGGCACTGGAAGAGGCCGAGCGGGGCATCGTGCCTGCGGATGTCTACGCGGAAGAAGAAAAGACCCAGCATAATATACGTGCCCTGGTGAACGTCCTGAAAAAGGCCGTTCCTGTCGAATTCGCACCGCTGGTGCACTTGGGTGCAACCAGTGTGGACATCCTGGATACCGCCCTGGCGTACCGCATGAAAGGCGTGTGCGAAAACGTCGTGCTCCCGCTTTTGCGCGACCTGGAACTCACGCTGTGCGACCTGGCCGAACGGGAAGCCGACACTCCCCAGGTGGGACGGACCCACGGTCAGCACGCGGTGCCCATTACCTTCGGCTTTGCCATTGCCGAATACGTCTCACGTCTTGGCAAATCCATACTGGAAATAGAAAGACGTGCAGACCTGCTGCACGGGAAACTGGCTGGGGCGGTTGGGGCCTACAACGCGACCAGTGTGCTGGTAAGCGATCCGGAAGCCCTTGAACGGGCCTACCTTTCCGAACTTGGGCTTGAACCTTCGGAGCATTCCACCCAACTCGTGGAACCCGAGTACCTTCTGCGCCTGCTCCTTGAGATGAACGTAGCCTTCGGCATCATCGCCAACCTGGCGGACGATCTGCGGAATCTGCAGCGCAGTGAGATAGGCGAGTTGCGGGAGAATTTCGGCGCAGACCAGGTGGGGTCCTCCACGATGCCCCAAAAACGCAATCCCTGGAACTCCGAACACGTAAAAAGCCTGTGGAAGGCCTTCTCCCCCCGGGTGATCACCTTCTTCATGGACCAGATCTCCGAACACCAACGGGACCTGACCAACTCCGCCAGCCAGCGTTTCATAGCCGATTACGTCGCAGGTTTCTGCCAGGCCGTCTCGCGTATGACCGAGGTAATGACAGGGCTGGGCGTGAACCGCCCGAAAATGCTTGCCAACCTTCGCGGTCCCGGTTTCGGCGCGGCGGAGGCCGATGCGGCAGGTGGCGTGCGTGGAGCTGTCCTGGCCGAACCGGCCTACATACTTCTGGCGGAATCCGGCGAGATTGACGCCCACGAGACGATACGCAGGATTACCCTGGAGGCCGAGACGAAAGGTCTGTCCTTCGCGGACGCTTTGTCCTTCCACCCGCAAACCATGGCCCTCATCGCAGGGAAAATGGTTGAATTGGGTCTGGTCGCAAGCAAGGAAGACGCGGCTTCGTTTTTTGCCAAGCCGGAGCTGTACCGGGGTCTCTCGGCAGAGAAAGCGCGTCGGCTTTCGGAAAAATATAATGCCCTCATGGGCATCGTGCTCCGCGTGGGGGCTCGCGTCGAGTAGTGTTGAAACAGGAAGGCGCCCTTGGGGGCGCCTTTTTCATAAGTATGGGTCTGCGGGACCGTGTAGGAACCCCGTGGAAGGAAAAGGAGCCAACGATTGATTTTCCAGGAAGCATATTCGTACGACGACGTGTTGCTGGTGCCCGGCCATTCCGAAGTGCTGCCCAAGGAGTGCGACGTGCGGACGGTCCTTTGCGCCGATGTCAGACTGAATGTCCCCGTGATCGCCGCCGCGATGGATACGGTGACCGAGGAGAAGCTGGCCATCGCCATTGCCCTTGAGGGTGGTGCGGGGGTAATCCACCGCAACCTGAAACCGGAAATCCAGGCCCAGCAGGTAGCCAACGTCAAGCGCTACCTCAACTGGATCATCGACGCTCCTGTCACCGTCGGAGTTGACAACACGGTGAAGGACGTCAAGGCCATGATGGACCGTTTCCGGGTATCGGGCATGCCCGTGCTGGACGATACCGGACGGCTTGTGGGCATCATCACCGGCCGGGACCTGCGCTTCTGCCGCGACGACACCCTGTCCGTCGCCGATGTGATGACCAGGGAACCGGTGGTGGAGAAGGGCGAGCCCTCGGTTACGAGCGCCCGTGAAAAATTCGACAAGCACCGCATAGAGAAATTGCCCGTCGTCGATGCAGACGGGCATCTGACAGGACTCATCACGGTGAAGGATATGGAGAAGCACGAACGCTTTCCCAAGGCTGCCCTGGACAAGGCCGGCCGGCTCGTCGTGGGGGCGGCTGTCTCGCCCCAGGACTTCCTGGTACGCCTGCCCCTGCTCAAGCAGGCCAAGGTGGATTTTGTCGTCCTGGATACCGCCCATGGCGATACCCGCGACGTACTGGATGCGGTGCGTGCCATAAAGGAAAAATTCGGCGTTCCAGTCATCGGGGGGAACGTGGCCACCAAGGAAGGCACGCGCGCTCTTGTCGAGGCGGGGGCGGATGCTGTCAAGGTCGGTATCGGCCCGGGATCCATCTGTACGACCCGCATAGTTGCGGGTGTCGGCATGCCGCAATTCAGTGCCGTATGGGACTGCGCGGAAGAAGCCGCCAAGTCGGGCATACCCGTTATCGCCGACGGGGGCATCAAATTCTCGGGAGACATCACCAAGGCCATCGCAGCCGGGGCCAGTGTCGTCATGATAGGCAACCTGTTCGCCGGCCTGAAGGAAGCACCCGGCCGGGAGATCATCTACGACGGCCGTATATATAAGGAGTATCGGGGCATGGGCAGTCTGGGCGCCATCAAGGACGGGTCCGGCGACCGCTACCAGATAGGGAAGGATGAATCGCCCGTTCCGGAGGGTATCGAGGGAAGGGTGCCTTATAAGGGTGAACTGCGCAATTACCTGCACCAGCTCGTTTCGGGCCTGAAAAAGGGCATGGGATACTGCGGCTGCAAGGATATCGGAGAGTTGAAGTCATACAGGAATTTCGTTAAGATCACGGCCGCAGGCCTGCGGGAAAGTCATGCGCACGACGTGACCATCACGCAGGAAGCCCCCAACTATTCACGATCCTAGGAGCGCGCATGAACGTAGTGGTTATCGGAGCCCAATGGGGTGACGAAGGGAAAGGAAAGATCGTGGATTACCTGGCCGACAAGGCGCAGATAATCGTCCGCTTTTCCGGCGGAGCCAACGCCGGCCACACCCTGGTCATCGAAGGCGAGCAGTACGCGCTCCACCTGATACCTTCCGGTGTCATGTACGCCGACAAGACCGTTATCCTTGGCGCCGGCATGGTCATCGACCCGGAAGCCCTTTTCGTGGAGCTAAAAATGCTCGAGGACCGTGGCATCGACTGTGCCGGTCGCGTGCTGATCTCAGACCGCGCCCATATCGTGCTTCCCCGCTACCGGGCCCTGGACCTTAAACGCGACGCGGAACGCAAGAAGCCCATCGGCGTTACCGGGCGCGGAATCGGCATCACCTATTCCATGAAGAGCGAGCGCGACGGTATCCGCATGGCCGATATTTCCTGGGCCGAACGGCTTGAGACCCTCGAACCGGAGGATCGCGTCTTTCTGGATAAGTACCGCGACCGCCTGGAAGCCATGTCAGTGGATCTTACCGCGTACCTGGCAGTACACAAGAACGCCCAGATACTCTTTGAAGGAGCCCAAGGCACCCTGCTGGACTTGGATTTGGGAACCTATCCCTACGTTTCCAGCGGCATGTCCTGCGCAGCCGGCGCCGCCATAGGCGGTTGTGTGGGTCCCCGCAACCTGGACCGTATCCTGGGTGTATTCAAGGCCTATTCCACCCGTGTGGGCAACGGACCCTTCCCCAGTGAGTTCGACGCCAATTCGGAAGACGCCCTGTGCCGTTTCGTGCGCGAGACGGGCCGCGAGTACGGCGTAACCACCGGCCGTCCCCGTCGCTGCGGGTACCTGGACTTGGTGGCCCTGCGCTACGCCTGCCGTACCAATTCCATTGACAGCTTGGTAATGACCCACTTGGACGTGTACGACACCCTGGACGAGATTAAGGCCTGTGTGGCCTACAAGATAGGCGACAAGATTGTGGAGGATTTTCCCTCGTCCATAGAGGCCTTGAACGTGGCCACCCCCATCCTGCGCACCTTCCCCGGATGGAAGCGGGAGCTCAAGAACATGCGGGACTACAAGTCCCTGCCGGTGGAAGCTCGGGATTATATAGACTTCATCGAAGGCTACTGCGAGACGGAGATAGGCGTCGTGTCCGTCGGCTACGAGCGCAAGGACACTTTCATCAGGAAGAATCCTTGGACAAGATAGTCGTACTGGATTTCGGCAGCCAGACAACCCAGCTCATAGGTCGCAGGATCCGTGAGTTGGGCGTCTACGCGGAGATAGTCCCCGGCGACGCGCCGCTTGACGCAACCATGCTGGACGGAGCTAAGGGACTGGTCCTGTCGGGTTCGCCGTTTTCCGTGTACGACCAAGGTGCCCCCGCACCCGACCCTGCGGTGTACGCCGCAGGGCTTCCCCTTTTAGGCATCTGTTACGGACTGCAGCGCATGACCGCCGACCACGGCGGACGTGTGGAGCCCCTGGCCGAGCGGGAATACGGCGGCGTCCGGGTTACCCTGGACGCGGTACGCCCCAAACCATCGGCCGGAGGCGGCAAGGCCACCGCCTTTTTCGCGGGTTTGGATGATTTTACCGCCTGGATGAGCCACGGCGATTCGCTGGCCGCGCTGGCCCCGGGTTTCGTGCAGGTGGGAACCAGCGCCCACGGGTTTCCGGCCCTGGTGGTGCACGAGAAGGAATGCTGGTTCGGGCTCCAGTTCCACCCGGAAGTGACCCATTGCGAAAAAGGCAGCCTCATCCTGTCCAACTTCGTGCTCGACGTCTGCGGAGCCGAACGACAGTGGTCCATGGAAAAATATGTTGAAGAAGTTCGTGAGAATCTGCGACTCCGTGTCGGTTCCAGTCCGGTGCTGTTGCTGATTTCCGGTGGTGTCGATTCGACCGTCGCCGGAGCCCTGCTGTTGAAAACCCTCGATCCCGCCCAGGTGCACCTGATGTACATGGACACGGGGCTGATGCGCAAGGACGAGACTAAAATCGTCAAGGCCAATCTTGAACGCCTTGGCGCACGCCACCTACATATTATCCATTGCGAGAAGGATTTCCTTGACGCACTTGCCGGACTTTCGGAGCCGGAAGCCAAGCGCAAGGCCATCGGTGACCTCTTCATTACGGTGCAGGAGCGCGAGGTTGCCAGACTGGGACTCGGCGGCGCAGCCGATTATTTCCTCGCCCAAGGTACGCTGTACACGGACCTGATCGAAAGCGGCAAGGGTGTGGGTAAAAAGGCCCATGTCATAAAGAGCCACCACAATGTCCGTAGCCCCCTGGTCGAAGCCAAGAGAGAGGCCGGGCGCATCATCGAACCCCTGGACCGCCTGTACAAGGACGAAGTCCGCGAACTCGGACGCCTCTTGGGCGTGGACGAGGACGTCGTAAAACGGCATCCCTTCCCCGGCCCGGGCTTGGCCGTCCGCATCCTGGGCGAGGTGACGCAGGAAAAGTGCGGGGTTTTGCGGGAGGCAGACGCTATCTATATCAGCGAACTCAAGAAGCGCGGCCTGTACGACCAGATCTGGCAGGCCTTTGCCGTGCTGCTGCCCATCCGCTCTGTCGGTGTCGCCGGGGACGTACGCAAATACGGCTGGGTCCTTGCCCTACGGGCCATAATCAGCGAGGACGGCATGACCGCCGACGTCTACCCCTTCCCCATGAAGGACCTGATCGAAATCTCCACCCTTATCACCAACACGGTGAAGGACGTGGGTCGTGTAACCTACGACATCTCGTCCAAGCCTCCGGCGACGATCGAATGGGAATGATTATCCTTCTGCCTGACTTGGGATCGAAAAAGGGAGTGGTTAAAGCTCGGTACAATAGCCGATATAGCCTCTGAAATTGCCGTCCCTGTTGTGCTTGGGGCTGCCCTTGTCCGATATCCAGCCGTAGGAACCGTCCGCCTTGCGCAGACGATAATCCATTTCGAATTTTACCCGGCCTTCGTAGGCCTTGGAGAAAGTCTGATGGACCCGTGCGGAGTCTTCCGGGTGCACACCCTCACTCCATCCACGGCCAATTTCCTGCTCCAGGGTTCGTCCGGTATATTCCAGCCATTTGGCGTTAAAAAAAATGCAGCTTGCGTTGGCGTCGGATTCCCAGATAAGCATGGGCGAAAGGTCGGTGATTGTCCGGAATCTGGCTTCGCTTTCGGCTAGGGCTTCCTTGGTGAGCATGATGGAAGTAATGTCCCGGACGATGGCAAGGATATGGGTTTCATCCTGTCTGGCGATCCTCACCTCGAAACCGCGTCGCTCATCCCGAATATCAAGTTCGTATGAAAAGGTCCGCACTGCTCCGCTGTCCAAACATTCCCGGTAATATTGTAGTTGCCTTGCGACTTCCTCCGGTGAAAAAATGACGCCCAGATTATTGCCGATTATTTCTTTTGGGGTTAAAGCAAGACAATTTTCAAAATTATTTGCGCAAAAATCCCTGAAGTAGCCATCCCGGTCCACTACAAACATTAGGTCCGGGATGGATTGCAGGATCGCGTTGCTGCGTTTGAGCTGCCTCTGCAATTCAACATGGGCAGCGAACATTTCGAAGGCCATTTCCAAGGAGGATCGGAGCACGAAATCGCCCGAATTCTTAAGGACATATCCATACCTCGTGATGCCACGGACTTTATCCACCATGACCTGTTCGGCGTGGGATGTGAGGAATACTATGGGAACATTCCTGAAATCGAGTATGCGTTCAGCGGCTTCCGGACCGCTCAGGCCGGAGCCCAGATCAATATCCATAAGTATTAGATCAATTGAGTCATCCGCTGTTGCGAGCATGACGGCTTTTCCGCCGGTGTTGGCGGTAAAGACCGAGTACCCCCACTTTTTGAGCTTGCTGCTGGTCGCAAGGCTGATAATCGCCTCATCCTCGACGAGCAACAAGGTTCTCGTTTTATCCAAAGGACGCCTCGGCAAATACGGATATTAAATACTACTTTCATGAAAGACAAAAAAAAGGTTTTTGTCAAGATTCGTTCACGATTGTATCATGTGAAGTATCATTGGCAGAAGTTGGCGGATGCACCCACACCTCTTCTCCATCGTTCAGGCAGAGCGTGCGAGCGAATCCCGCCTTGGCTGCTACCCTCTGGCTGGCAAGGTGGCGCTGGTGCACACAAGCCCGTATGCCGGACACGCCCCGTGCCACTAGGAAAGCGACCACAGCCCTTGCCGCTTCAGTTGCAAAGCCTCGCCCCTGCCATCGGGTCCCCACGACCCAGGCCACGTTGGTCCCCGACGCCGCGATGGTAACCTGCACATAACCCGCCGCCACTCCTGATTGCCTCTCCCTAATCATCCAGTTTAGCCACTGCTCCTTGCCATCCGGCGAGCGGCGGGTTTCCCTGCGCCCGTAGAGGGCGGCAAGCGTGTTCTGGGAAGCGGGAGGTTCCCCGCCGGTAAACTCGTACAGCGAGATATCGCAAAGCAGCGGAAACATCGCCTTCGCGTGCTCCCGACGGAGGGGGATCAAGTCCAGGCGGTCGGTCTGGATGGTAGTCTCAAAATCCATAGGCTTACCCATCCCTTGGCTTGCCCGCGATTACTTGTTTGCCTTGATTTTTACCTTGGCCTTGGCTTCCGCTTTGGCGTCAGCCTTGGCTTTGGCGAGGGCAAGGTTTTCAGCAACTCGGTATTCCGTTATCCGGCGGATCAGGTCGAGGGGGAGCGGCTGGTCCATCGGGAACTGGACCGATCCTTTGGCACCTTTGTAGGGGGCAAGTTCTTTTGCGAATTCCTCGATGCCGGTGGGGGTGGGATAGAAGCCTATATGATTCTTGAAAGCCGCGAAGTGCACCAGATTTCCTTCAAGGAAGAGGGTGGGCATTTGATAGCTGATCTTCTCCGTCGCCTGGGGTGCGGCTTTTCTGACGACCATCCGGACTTCTTCCAACAGCTTCCTTATTGAGGGCTCGAAGCCCGCGATGTAGGCGTCTATCGTGGTGGGTGCTTCGGGTTTATCCTGCATGGCGGCTCCTTTTCACGAATCGGGCCCGGGTCAGACCCGGATGCTCTCGAAGATGGCGACGCATTGCTCGGCCGTAGCCGGGTGGGGGTTGTTCCTCATCAGGAACATGCCCGCCGAAATTTTTCCGAACAGGGTCAGGTCTTGCTGAAGGCGAAGCCTGCCCCTGATGTCTTCCATGGCCTTTTCCAGGCCCAATTCCATCTGCAGGCCTTCGACAAAGGCGACGGCTTTTTTTGCCGTCGCCGTATCGTCCAGGCCCTTGGTATCCACGCCCATCAGCGCGGCGAGGGCTGCGAGGCCGGATGTGGCATAAGGAATATTATAGCCCATGCCGTAGGGGAGCAAAAGGGCGTTTCCCTCGCCGTGGGCTACGTGGAGTATGCCGCACAGTGCGCTGGAAAGGGAATGGACGATGCCCAGGCCGCCTTGGTCCATGGCCAAACCCGCGAGTAGGCTGCCGTGGGCCATGGCCTGCCGGGCGGCCAGGTTGGTGCCGTCCCTGTAGGCGAGGGGCAGGTTGCGGGCTATGAGGCTTACTGCCGTGGCGGCCAGGCTTTTGACGATGGGGTTGTCGTTCCTGCCTATATAGGCCTCTATCGCGTGGGTGAGTGCATCCATGCCCGTGGATGCGGTAAGGGCTTTGGGCAGGGAAACCATGAGTGTGGGATCCAGGATGGCCAGCTTGGGGAACACCGCCTCCTGCTTGATGCCCTTTTTCGCGTTCCGGCTGGCTATTACCGTTACGCCGGTAACCTCGGACCCGGTGCCCGCGGTGGTGGGTATGGCGACCAGTGGAAGTGGTGGCCGCTCAAAGATCCTTCCCTCCCATTGGTACGCGGACATCGGTCCATCGTTGGTTGCCATGCAAACTGCCGCCTTGGCGGTATCGATGGCGCTGCCTCCGCCCAAGGCCACCACCTGGGTGCTCCCATTTTTCGCGTCGGCCATGACGGTACGCAGAAAGGCGGTGAGCCTTTCGACCATGGGCTCGTCGGGGTTGGGTTGTACGTCAGAATATACGCTCACTGTCCGTCCGGCGGCCTTCAGTATTTCCAGAACCCTTGCAACGACCGGTGTCGATACCAGTCCCTCGTCGGTCACCAGAACAACCGGCCCTTCCGCCAGGAAGCGGGGTAACTGTTCACAGACGCCTGTTCCCTCGATCACCTTGACGGGAAAATAAAATTCAGTCATGGATTTGCTCCTTTCAGATCGATACGCCGGCGCGGGAAAACAGGTTTGCGCATTGGGCGCGGGCGTCGTGCAATAATTGCCTCTCGTCCACCACCGTGACGACCTTGTCGCGCATTACGACCCTACCGTCTATCAGGACGGTGTCCACCGCCTGGGCGCTCAGGTTATAGACCAGGGCGGATTCGGGGTGGTGCACCGGCATGGCGAAGGGGCTGTCCAGGTCCACCAGCACGATGTCGGCCTTCCTGCCAATTTCCAGCGAGCCGATGGAGTCGGCTTGGCCGAAGGCGGCGGCTCCTCCGCGGCAGGCGCAGCGCAGCACGTCAAAGGGCAAGAGGGCCATGGCGTCGAGCGTGGAAAGCTTAGCCAACAAGGCCGTCGTCTTGAGCACCTCCATCATGTCCTGGTTGTTGTTGCTCCCCGGGCCGTCGCTGGCCAGGGCGACGGGTATGCCCATGCGGATCATTTCGGGAATCCTGGCCGCGCCGGAGGCCAGGTACATGTTGGAAACCGGACAGTGGACCACAACCGCGCCCGAATCCCTGATCAGGGCCAGTTCGTTATCATCCAGCCAGACGCTGTGCACCAGTTGCAGGCTCCTGTCCATCAGCCCCAAATCGTGGAGCCATTCGACGTGCCTGTTGCCCCGGGAGCGCAGGTTCATGTCCACTTCTTCCCTGGTCTCCGCCACGTGGATATGGGTTCCCACCTTCCATTCCTTGGCCAGCTTGTCCAGGTGCCTTACCGAAGCGTCGCTGCAACCCCAGGGAATGACGGGGGCGAATTCGAAATTGAGGCGGCCATTCGCGCGGCCGTGCCAGGTTTCGTACAGGCGGCGGGTTTCCTTCTCGATGTGGGCGAGGGTGAGCTGGAGACTGGGATGGTAGTTCATGTCGGCCCAACCGTAGGCCAGCATGAAACGCACGCCGGTTTCTTCGGCAGCCCTGTATACCCCGTCGTCAACCGCACCTTCGGTATGGACGTACTGGTGGTCGATGACCGAGGTGACACCGCTCCGGATATTCTCAACCAACCCCAGTTTTGCCGCCGTGTACCCGTCCAGGCCGTTGAAGGCCTTGGCGACGGGGAAAATGGCCGTTTCCAGCCATTCCAGCAGGGGGCGGTCATCGGCGAGGCCCCGGATGAAGGTCTGGAACAGGTGGGTATGGGCGTTCACCATGCCGGGCATCACCACCATCAATTCTGCATCGATGACCTCGTCTGCCATGGCGGCGATGGCCTCGGGTGCATCCCCAGCCCCGAGATGGAGAATGCGGTCGTCTTTAGCCAGGACATAACCCTTGGGGTAGCGGGTATTCGCGTCGTCCAGGGTCAGCACTGTACCGTTCTTGATCAGGATATTCGACACGTGGTCTTCCTTGCGATTACGACCATTTCCTGAGCAGGCGCATGCCTATCAGGGTGGGGTTGAATGATACCTCGGCATAACCCACCGCCTCATCGTCAAAGGAATAGAACGTTTCGCTCCAACGGATGAGGGGGGTGTCGGGGGGTAATTGGAAAAGTTCACGCTCCGTCTCGTCCGCCATTTCCGGGGTCATCAGTTCGATGGAATGGGTTACCTGCCTACTGCAGTTGAACCAGAGGAAGTCTATGAGGTTTTCCCTGGGCGTTATTTTGCCCTCCCGGGTATCGATGGACGAGGCGGGAATATAGTTCCTGGTGGCGATGGCTGTCCTTCCATCGGCAAGGTACATACGGTCGTACCGCATGAGGCTGCCCAATGAAGCACAAAGCTGATTCTCGAAGGGTGATACCGCCGGAAAGTCCTCGGGGATGGACATGAGGTCCGACTGGGACACGGTAACTTGGAAACCCGCGTCCGCGAGGAGGTCGGAAAAGTCCATGATGGTATCAATCCGCATCCGGCTTTCCAGGGTGCTGGCGTGGTAATAGTTGCCCATGCCGTGCTTTTTGGAAATGTAGCCTTCCATCTCCAGGGTCCGCAACGCCTCGCGGATGGTGGACACGCTCAGGCCGATGCGGTGGGCCAGCTCGTTTTCGGAGGGGAGCCGGTTGTCCACCGTTTTGCCCGCCTGGTGCGCGGCGCGGTCATCCCGCACTGCGGAGCGGATGATTTCCAGCAGTTGTTGTTTTGCCGAGCCGTTCCGGCTCAGGTAACGTTCCATGATCCCTTACGAAAGGCCATATACCAGTTGCTGCCTGGTAAAGATGAAGCCGTTGCGGTGGGCCGCAATGCTCAGGAACCTGCTGTGGGGATGGTCATTCACGGAGAAGGGGCCGTGGCTTCCCAGCGCGATATTCCCACCCACCCAGACCGACGAATAATTTACGAAGAACTCATCCAGCATGGCCGAGTGTACCAGGTGCCAAAGGTATTGGGGCGATTCGATGCAGGCCTTCTGTATGCCCAGCTGCCGCAGGATGAAAAGCAGGGCGGCTGAATCGGTCCTGGACCCCGTGCCGGTGGCGATGACGGGGATGGCGCCCCCAAGCTTGTCGAACTGACGGCGGACTTGCGCCATATCCACGTCGGCCTTGGACGCAAAGGGACCTATAAGTTGGTGGGTCTTGGTGAAGTGACCCGCCAGGTACGCCGCACCATCCGGGGAGGTTGCGATCATCGGGTGCAGTTCGCTGTGGTCAAAGATCATGTGGTTCAGGGGGATATCCGTGCCGTCCAGGGAGACGACGCAATTCCAGGGTTGGGCGAGGGTCTTGCCCATCTCTGTCTGCCTGGCAGCGGCGAGTTCCCGGCAGAATACGTGGCTGGTACCCGTGGGTTCGGCCTGGAGGGTCCTGGCACCGATGATGCAGCAGTCCGAAAAGGCCCGGAGCATGTTTAGGACCCAGAAGTCGGCCTTGCCTCCGGTGGGGTCGAGGGCGTTGCGGCCGGCGATGAGCGGACCTTGGGGATCGTCGTGGAAGGCTATCTTGCCGTCCATGGACAGCACCATGGAACCGAAGGTGTAGGGCCGGTCGTCCGGTGCGACCGGAAAGCGGATGTCGTCGTATACACGGCGCACCTTGGCCGGAGCGGGCGGGTCTTTTGTCAGGGCTGCAAGTTTGGCAAGCCCTTCGGTGTCACGGCGAATCATGTCGAGCTGTATATCAGCGTCCGGGAAAAGCATCGTAACCAAGGATTCCATATTGGATCCTCCTTCCACACTACTATAACCCGGATTCTGATTATACACAACTGGTCATCTGATGACTTGCGCGTTTTTGGAAACATGGGGTAGAATCGTACAACCGGCGGAGCCTGCCGGCATGGAGGATAAAATGCAGGACAGCACATTACCGCCCCAGGTACGGGAATTCCTTTCGAGGGAGCAGATTGGAATGGTCATCAACGGAGCCTCTTGTCCGGCCGTCTCGGGTTCGGCCTCCACGGTGCTGAATCCTTCCACAGGCGCGACCCTGGCGACTCTGGCCAAAGGCGACGCCCGTGACGTCGAACTGGCTGTCCAGGCCGCCCGCAGGGCTTTCGACGCGGGTTGGTCGAACATGCTGCCTGGTCAGCGGGAAAGTCTGTTGCGCCGGTTTGCAGGCCTGATAGAAGCCCATGCCGAGGAACTGGCCATCCTGGAAAGCCTGGACAACGGCAAGCCCATCCACCATACCATGGCCATCGATGCCAGGGCCTGCGCGGGTAATCTGTACCACGCAGCCGGTCTGCCCACCAAGCTCGCCGGGACGGTACCGGCTGTCTCCATTCCCGGACATTTCGTGTACACCCGCAGGGAACCCCTGGGGGTGGTTGCGGTCATCCTGCCCTGGAATTATCCGCTCATCCACGCCATGCAGAAGGCGGGCCCCGCTCTGGCCTGCGGCAATACGGTGGTTGTAAAGCCCGCCTCCGACGCCTCCCTCGCGGTGGTGCGCCTGGGCGAGCTGGCCCTTGAGGCGGGTATCCCGGCCGGGGTATTCAACGTGGTGACCGGGCCGGGTTCCGTCATCGGGGACGCCCTGGCCAGCCATCCGTTGGTGAACAAGGTCCAGATGACCGGTTCGACGGCGGTGGGCAAGCGCGTCATCGCCGCGTCGGCGGGCAACATCAAGCGTCTGGCCCTGGAGCTGGGCAGCAAGGCGCCCAACATCATTTTTGACGACGCGGACCTTTCCAAGGCCATACCCGGAGCCTTCGACGCGGCCTTCGGACACAGCGGCCAGAGCTGTGTGGCCGGTTGCCGCCTCTTCGTCCAGCGCAAGGTCTATGCCCAGGTTCTGGAAGCCCTCGTGGCCATGACCGGAACCGTGAAAGCCGGAAACGCCATGGACAACGCGACCACCATGGGTCCCATCGTCAGCAAGGCCCAATTCGACACCATCATGGCCTACATCGAGGAGGGCAAGGCCGCCGGCGCCAGGCTCGAGTGCGGCGGAAAGCGCATGATGCCTCCCCGGGTTCCCGAGGGTGGGTGGTACATCGAACCCACCATCTTTACGGCGGTTCCGGACGACGCCCGCATTTCCGTGGAGGAAATTTTCGGCCCCGTGGTGAACGTGTACCCCTTCGACACCGAGGAAGAGGTGATCGCCCGGGCAAACCGCAGCGATTATGGTCTGGCCTCCGGAGTGTGGACCCAGAACATCAGCCGCGCCCACCGGGTTGCCCACGCCCTGAACAGCGGGGTGGTCTGGATCAACAGCTACGACAAGTTCCAGCCCACCGTACCCTTCGGCGGTTTCAAGCAGAGTGGTTACGGCCGCGACAACGGCACCTCCGCCGTGGAATCCTTCACGGAGGTGAAATCGGTTTGGGTCCAGGTAGGATAATGGTGATGGACCGGTGATGGTCGGCCTGCATCATTCACGCGGTCCCAAGCCCGGCAAGCGCCTATTCCATTTCTTCCCGTTTCCGCTCGATGACGCAGCCGGCGTAGGCGAAAATACCGCCCAAGGGCGCGCCCGGTTTCTTGACGGTGACCTTGACCGATGACGCCGGGGTACTGGCAAAAACTTCCTGCAGTATGCGGTAGCCTACCCGCTGGATCAGCTTGTGCTGCTCGGTCTCGATTACCTTCTTGGCGGCCTTGAAGAGGGCAACATAGCTGATCTCCCAGACAAATTCATCTTTAAGGCACATGTCGGTCATGTCGATTTGGGCTTCCAGGTCGATTATGAATTGCTGGCCCAGCTTGTTCTCCTCAGCGAAATACCCGTGGGTACCCCAGAATTGCATGTCCTTCACGAGCAGCGTATCTTCCTTCCTCATTCTGATGCCTCCTTAAAAAAAGGCGGGACCGCCAATCCGGATGGATCAAGCGGTCCCGCCCTGTATGGCCAGTCCCCCTAAGGACTCACCCGTTTGACACTTACCAGCCTTCGTTCTCGCTGGGGACGTAGATTTCCCCTGACTGGGTCTTGGGCTGCAGCTCGTCGTACAGCTTGACCACATCCGCGGGCAGCTTGGCCTTCACCTTCTCGTTCCAGACCCAGACTATCCCCTTCTCGGGAACGCCGAGTTCGATGATTCCACCCTTGAGGGTATTGTTAAGGTAGCGCTTGATTACTTCGGTGTACAGGATATCATAGTCCTGGACGATGGACGCGATAATATGGTCCGGGGCTTCCTTCTGCTGGTCCGCGACCATGCCGAATACCAGGGTGTTGGTTTCCCTTGCTGCTTTGATGCAACCCTGGCTGGCCCGGTTGGCGTTGCTCCACACCACGTCGGCCCCGGCCTTGATCTGGGACAGGGTAAGCTCATAGCCCTCGTTTATGTCTGCGGCGTTCTGGGTTACCGCGAAGAGGACTTCGATGTTGGGATTCACCGATTTGGCTCCCAGGGTGAAACCCCGGGAAGTCTTGGTGTAGGCGGGGAAGCTGCCTCCCACCACCAGACCAAGCTTCTGGCTCTTGGTCAGCTTGGCAGCCATGACACCCTGGATGTAGGACAGCTGCTCCACTACATATTCCGCGACAATCTGGTTGTCCGCTGTCTTGTTGCCTCCGGCGGTGATGAAGTAGGTCTTGGGATATAGGTCCCGGATTTCGGAGAAGGGGGCGGCGTACTGGCCGCCATGGCCGAAGATCAGCTGGTAGCCTTCCTGACAGAGGGCCTCTGATTCCCTCTTCATCAGATCCGCCGTGGCGGCTTCCACGATGGCCAGGGTGAATTTATAGATGTTGGCCGCATTCTTGATTCCCGTAGCGCCCTGTTGGCCCCAACCCCCATCGGTGGGAGAGCTGGGTAAGATAATCGCCACTTTCAGTTCCTCCGCTTTCGCCGCGGGAGCCGTAGCGCTGGGGGTTTCCTTACTCCCTGCAGCAAAAAGCGGGACTGCCATGCATCCTGCGAGCAGGACTCCGGAAAGTACCTTCATTCCCTTGTTCACCTTGGACCTCCTGTGTATATCTCCACCCCCCGGGATTGCCCGGGGGGAATATGCCGCTGACGGCTTCTTACTGTTTTTCGTAGGGCATGCCCAAGGCCCGGGGCGCCCCTACCTTATGGCGGCTCACCGCCAGGACCGCAACCACCGTTACCAGGTAAGGCACCATCAGGATGATGTTCCGGGGTATGGCGATTCCCGAGAGCTGCACCAGCATCTGGAGGGCGTTGGCTCCCCCAAAGAGCAAGGCTCCTCCCAATACCCCCACGGGACTCCACTTGCCCAGGATCACCACCGCCATGGCTATGAAGCCCTTGCCGGAAATCATGTTTTCCCCGAAGGACGAGGCCTGGGCTATGGAGAGGAAGGTGCCTGCGATGCCCATCATGGCTCCTGAAAACAGGACCGCACCGTAGCGCACCAGGACTACGCTGACACCCAGGGAATCGGCGGCCAGGGGATGGTCGCCCACGGCGATGAGCTTGAGTCCGAGGGAAGTTTTTTTCATGGTGAACCAGAGCAGGGCAACCATGACGAAACCGAAATACACCAGGATATTATGTTGAAAGAGCATTTGTCCCAGCAGGGGTAACCGGGACAGGAGGGGTATGGGCATGGATGGGAAGGTTTCGGCGGCTATGCCCTTGTCCAGACGGTCCGTTCCGTAAAAGATCAGCCGGTACAGAAAGCTGCTGGCCCCGGCGCAGAAGATGTTCAGCGCCGCTCCTACGATGATTTGCCTGGCCTTGAAGCGTATGGTGGCCAGGGCAAAGCCGTAGGCGAAAATCAGTCCGGTGACTATACCCCAGAAAAGGCCCAGCCAATAGCTGCCGCTGATTTTTGCCCCGGCGTACCCCGCGAAGGAGGCGATGAGCATGATACCCTCCGCCCCGATATTCACCAGCCCCGCCCGTTCGGAAACCAGCATGCCCAGGGCGGCGATCAGGAGGGGGGTGGCCATGCGCACCGAGGCGCTCAGGAAATTCTCCAGCATGAGGATATCCATGGCTCAGGTCTCCTTTGTCTTTTTATGGCGGCCACTGCCTTGGGCAACGGTGGCCAAGGCGATGGCAACTATCATCAGACCCTGGAAAATGCCCACGAAGGAGGCGGAAACCCCGGCCATGCGTTGCATGGTGGTGGCCCCCGAGCTTAGTGCGCCAAAAAGGAAGGAGCTGATAATGACCCCCAGGGGATTGCTGTTGGCCAGGACGGCCACGGAGATGCCCGTGTAGCCGTGGCCGGGAGAGATGCCCTCCAGGAGATAATGTATGTCCGCCAGTTCGATGGCTCCGCCCATGCCTGCCAAGGCACCGCTGATAAGCATGGTAGTGGTGATGGTCCGCTCCACCGAAATGCCCGAACAGCGCGCCGCATCCCTATTATTGCCCACAGCCCGTAGTTCGAAGCCCATGTAGGTCTTGAAAAGGATTGCGTAGACCACGATGGCCAGGATTATGCCCAGGATGAAACCCAGGTGGAGCCGGGTTCCGGGGATGAGGGCGGGAAGGAAACCTTGGACCGCGATTGGTATGGACTGGGGTTCCACCTGGGTCCTGTCCATGATCGGTCCCCGCACCAGGTAGCCTATAAGGTTCAGGGCGATGTAATTGAACATGATGGTGGTGATCACCTCGCTCACCTCGAATTTCGCCTTCAGCAATCCCGGGATCAAAGCCCAGAGCGCACCGCCCAGGGCTCCGGACAGGATCATAAGGGGGATGAGGATGAAGCCGGGCAGGCCGGTGAAGGTGATGCCGATCAGGGTGGCAAAGACCGCCCCCATCAGGAGTTGACCCTCCGCACCGATGTTGAATACGTTTCCCCGGAAAGCGATGGCCACAGCCAAACCCACAAAAATGAGGGGAGAACTCCGGTTCACCGTACCGGTGAAGGCAAAGAGGTTGCGGAAGGTGGCGCTGTAGATGGCAGAAAAGGCTTTGCCCGTGTCGTAGCCCGCAAGGTACAGGATGAGGGCTCCCAAGAGCAGGGACGAGGCGATTGCGATTAGGGGTTTTATCCAGCTACGCATCCGCTGCCTCCAGTTCCGCCTTTATGTCCGCCCATGAGCAGCCCGATCTGCTCCTTGGGGGTGTCGTAGGGCAGGGTGTCCAGAATTTCTCCCTTGAACAGGACAGCGATCCGGTCGCTGAGGGACAGTATCTCATCCATGTCCGTGGAAATGAGCAGGATTGCGGTTCCCCGTTTCCGTTCCTCCATGATCTTCTTCCGCACGAATTCGATGGCGCCCACGTCCAGGCCACGGGTGGGCTGAAGGGCGACCAGAACTTTCGGTTTACGTGTGATTTCCCGGGCCAGGATGACCTTCTGCTGGTTTCCCCCGGACAGATGATCCGCCTCCAGGTCCTGGTTCCTGGGCCTGATATCGTAATCCTCCATCAGCTGGTCCGCCTCCCTGCGTATTGCTGGATAGTCGAGCAGCGGTCCCTTGTGATGGCGCTTTTCTCTCTGGGAGCCCAGGAGGAGATTCTCCGTTACCGAGAAGGAGAGTACCAGACCTTTCTTGTGCCTATCATCGGGGATATGGGCCAGGCCGCCGTCCAGAAGCTGGCGGGGATGGGGATTGTGGAGGGTCTGCCCGCCCAGGGCCAGTTCTCCTTCTTCCATTTTTCGCAACCCCACCACCGCCTCCCCCAATTCCAGCTGGCCGTTCCCGTCCACTCCGGCTATGCCCAGGATTTCCCCGGAACGGATGTGGAAGGAAACACCCCGGACAGCCGGGTGGTGCCGATCATCCCTAACCCTCAGGTCCCTGACTTCCAGCAGGATAGCTCCTGGATTCTGGTCCTCCATGTTGCGGCCCAGGAAGACTTCCCGGCCCACCATCATGGAGGCCAGGGAGCCGAGATTCGTGGCCTTTACGTCCAGGGTTTCCACGATCCGGCCTTCCCGCATGACCGTTACCCGGTCACAGTGCCGGATGACCTCTTCTATCTTGTGGGTGATGAGGATGACGGAAAAACCGTCGTGGGTGAGCTTTTTGACGGAGGCGAAAAACTCGTTCACCTCCTGGGGTGTAAGTACCGCTGTGGGTTCGTCCAGGATAAGGATTCTCGCCTTCCGTATCAGGGCCTTCAGTATTTCCACCTTCTGCTGGACACCTACGGGCAACTGCCAGACATAGGCGGAGGGATCCACGTTGAAACCAAAGCGCTCATTGATCTCCCGGACCTGGCGCTTCAGCTCCTTCATGTCTAAAAGGAAGCCGGCTTCCCTCATTCCCAGGAAGATATTCTGGGTCACGGTGAGCTGGGGGATGAGCATGAAGTGCTGGTGGACCATGCCGATGCCGTGTTTTATGGCAGTACGGGGATTGTCTATCTCAACTTCCTTATCCTGGATGAAAATGCGACCCTCATCGCAGGAATATATGCCGTAGAGTATGTTCATCAGGGTAGTCTTTCCCGCCCCGTTCTCGCCAAGCAGAGCGTGTATTTCCCCTGGATCCAAATCGAAGCATACACACTGATTTGCGGATACCCCGTCGAAGTCCTTGCAGATGTTATCAAGCCGTACTACGGACACTCCTGGTTTTCCTCCCTGCCGGACAGGTGCCTGTTTACTGAAGGCCCTTGTGTATTACCAGTGCCATTTCTGCGATTCGTCTGCCCAGCTTTTCGGCATTCTCCATACCTGCCGTATCTTCCTTGGCTCCCTCTTCCTTGCGGTCTCGGCTCCACACGGACACCCCCGCGTAAATGCCCAAGCCGCCGTTCACGATTGTCATTCCCTGGGTATTGTAAAAGCCATGGATGGCCGCGATGGTCTGTTCCTGGCCGCCGTTCCTTGTGCCGCCCACGGCAATCGCCGAACCCAGCTTGTGCTGGAAATAGTTGGGATTGTTCTTCAATACACCGTAGGTCATACGGAAACGGTTGAAAAAGGTGGCCAATTGGGCGGTGACATTCATCTCGTATACTGGTGAGGCGATGATATACGCGTCGGCAGCGTAAAACGTATCGTACAGGGGTGTCATGTCGTCGTCGGCGTGTAGAAGGCAATAATTGGCGTTTTCCCGAAGACACTTGTCGCAGTGGATGCAGAACCCCAACTTCTTGCCCCTGAGGGTGATCATTTCCGTCTCCACTCCCGCAACGGATGCAGCCGCGTCCAAGGAACGCTGCAGGGTGTATTCGGTGGCCGCCTTTCGCGGGCTGCCGCAGATGCCAAGAACCTTGACCATGGAATCCCCCTTGGTACTTTTATGCTACCAAACGACTCTGGTTTGGCACATCGAAGCAACCTGCCATGTTACTAGCAGTTTTCATACCATGTGAATGAAAAATGGAATTATTCTAAGGATTGCATTTTAAATCGTACTTGCATCTTGGCAGACCCGGTAATAATCCTCGAATTCACTAATTCACTGCGAATGAATCCAACAAGCTGATTAGCCTGCCTGTTGGTAGCTACATTTATGTAAGAACCTGAAAGGCTCCCTACAGAAATGTAGCTTGGGTAAAGGCAGTGCACGCCATACCCGATCTGGTTCAGCGCTTGCCGGAAGCCCTCCGTTCGGCTTCCTTTTTGACATTGGCTATCATTCCGGCGACTATACCATCTATGGACTGGTCCACGTCGAAATGGAACATCTCATTGAAGACCAGATGGGTGGTACCGTCGAGCCTGGCCTCAAGGTTATGCACGCCGGAATAGTTTTTTCCCTGGGCGTTCACGCCGGTATAGGCGATCTGGAGGGGTTTGTCGTAGTGGATGAATTCCTCGTCCACGAACCATTCTACCCCGCTGGCCGGGTCCCGGAGTTCCCAATGGCTTTTCATGCCCTTGCCGGACTTCACCTTCGAGGTGATGGTGACCTTCTGGACATTTTCCTCCAGCTCCACGAATGATTGTATGTCCTCGATGACCTCGAAGACCGTTGCCGGAGGTGCGGCGATATCCGCCTCCTTGGTTACCAGCCTGTCTGTGGGGTGCTTTCTTTCCGGAATTGCGGGGTAGCCCATTCGTTCCCTTCCTTGTTGAAGGGGAATTGTATATACATGTTTCGTGTGCTGTCAAGAAAATTTTTTTGCTGTGGGCTTCGCCATCGTGGATATCAGAAAAACATGCGGAGTATCAGGTATGCCAAGCCGAGCCACACCAGGGCGAACAGAAAAGCGGCCACTGCTGCCGCAGGCGTCCTGATCCTATCTCCTGAGGCGAGATGCTTCCAGGCTTCCCGTCGGCAACGGGCGGAAACTTCCGGCGGGATGAGCCTTATAGCGAGCAGGATAAGCACCGGCAATATGAGCAGGTCGTCGAGTTGGCCCAGCACGGGTATGAAGTCCGGGATGAGGTCGATGGGGCTGGCCGCATAGGCGACCGCGAGGATGGTGATGAGTTTGGCCAATAATGGGGTCGAGGGGTCCTTCCAGGCCAGGAACAAGGCCCAAACCTGGCGTTTCAGCCGTTTCGACCGCCTGAGGATTTTTTTGTACCAGGAAGGCGCGGGGAAATGCATGTATTACTCCGATTCGGCCATAACCCAGGTACGGTATCAAAGGGCAGGGGAAATGTAAACACGATGTTTCTATTGACAGAATCATCAAGAAAAAGTATGTTCCTTTCATCTGATGTTTCTGTATATAGAAACATCCCTTTTCGGAGGATTCAGTGGGCGGAAAACGGGGAGACGAGGTTCTGATGACGCTTCCGGGGGAACGGTTTACCCCTTTTACCTTGGCAAAAAAGCTGGGTGCCCGGGCGATACTTGAGTCGGCGTCGTTCAGGCAGGGGCGCGAGCGCTATTCCCTCATTCTGGTGGACGAGGCGTTCCGGGTCAGGCAGGAAAAGTCCCGGGTAGTGATCGTGCTGGACGGCAAGGAGCGGGTCATGGAAAGCGAGAACCCGCCGAAGAACAGGAACTTCGATATTCTGGACGCCCTGGCCGCCATAGCCGCCCAGAACGCGGGGGTCGCGCCCGAATTGCCCATCCCCGCAGCGGGTATAGGTTTTCTGGGCTACGACTTTGTCCGCCGCTGCGACACGGTGGTACTGGAAGAAAAGCCCGATTCCATCGGGGTGAGCGAGGCGGAGTTCATCGTCGGCCATCTTTATCTTGTTTTTGACCACTATACGGACACCATCCACCTGGTGGGCCTGAATTACGAGGAACACGCCATAGACCTGAAGGCGCGCATTGCCGACGTGCGCAAGCGTCTTGGCGATTTGGATTTTTCGTACCTGGCGGCTCCGGCGGAGTCGGTGCCTTTCCGCATCGTCAGCGACGAGGAGGCGGACAAGACGGCCTTCATGCTGGGGGTGGAGGCCATCAGGGAGCGCATCATCGCCGGGGACCTTTTGCAGGCGGTGCTTTCGAGGCGTCTGGTGGCGGAGTCCACGCTGGAACCCCTGGAAGGTTACCGCCGCCTTAGGTCCACCAGCCCCTCACCCTACCTGTTCTATATCGACTTTGGCTCCTACACCCTCATCGGCGCGTCTCCCGAAAGCCTCGTGCGCCTTAGGGAACGGAGTGCCTACATCCGGCCCATCGCGGGCACCCGGCGGCGCGGCAAGACCCCCGACGAGGACAGGGCTCTGGAAAAGGAACTGCTGGCGGACCCCAAGGAACGCGCCGAACACCTGATGCTCGTGGATCTGGCCAGAAACGACCTGGGCAGGGTCTGCGCGCCGGGGTCTGTGAAGGTGACCAAAAACATGGAAGCCGAACAGTTTTCCCACGTCATCCACCTGGTTTCCGAGGTTGAGGGCATCCCCGATCTGGAACTGTCGCCCTACGACGTGCTCCGGGCGGCGTTCCCTGCGGGGACGGTTTCCGGGGCGCCCAAGCTCAAAGCCATCCAGATCGTATCCCAGCTGGAGCGGCAGGACCGCAGCTTCTACGCGGGCGCAGTGGGCTATCTGGACGCCAGGGGCGGCTTCGACACCTGCATCACCATACGGTCCGCCCTGGTAAAGGACGGCAAGTGGTACCTGCAGGCCGGGGCGGGCATAGTGTACGGTTCCAAACCCGAACGCGAGTGGGAAGAGACCAACGAAAAACTGGCCGCCCTGCGCGGCGCGCTTTCGGGAGGCGCCAGATGATCGTCATCATCGACAACTACGATTCCTTTACCTACAACCTGTACCAATACCTGGCCCGGCTTTCCGCGGAGGAAGTACGGGTGATACGCAACGACAGGATAGACCTTGCCGGTCTTGAGGCCATGCGCCCCAGCCGCCTCGTCGTATCCCCCGGACCCGGACGGCCAGAGGACGCTGGGATCAGCATTGCCGCCATCCGGCATTTCGCGGGCAAAATCCCCATTCTGGGCGTGTGCCTGGGCCATCAGGCCATCGGCCAGGCCTTTGGGGGCAGGATAGTCGGTGCCAAGCGGATACGACACGGCGAGGCGGAGGAAATGACCCTGGACGGCCGGGGCGTGTTCCGCACCATAGGCGCCAAGGGTACCTTCACGCGCTACCACAGCCTCGTGGTGGCCGACGAGGGTTTCCCGGCGGAACTGGAGATTACCGCCCGGAGTTCCGACGGCGATATCATGGGCGTTCGGCACAGGAATTTCGAGATCGAGGGCGTCCAGTTCCACCCGGAATCCATCGCCTCCGCAGAGGGAGAGACCCTGCTGATGGCCTTCCTTAATTACCGCCGCCAACCCTTTGCCTATAAGATGACCTTCGACAAACTCCTGAACGGAATCGACCTGGGGCAGGCCGAGGCGGAGGCCTTCATGGAGGACCTTACCGACGGCGCGCTGGACACGGGCCGCATCGCCGCCCTGCTCACGGCCTTTGCCGCCAAGGGACCCTCGGCGGAGGAAATCGCCGGTTGCGCCTCGGTCCTGCGCCGCAAGAAGACACCCTTCAAGGCCGCCGCCGCCAGCGTCGGGTCCCTGGTCCCCGGTGCTGCCCCCAAACCCCTTATGGAACTCACCGACACCTGCGGAACCGGCGGCGACGGGACGGGTTCCTTCAACATCAGCTCCATGGCCGCCCTGGTCGCTGCTTCCTGCGGCATCCCGGTGGCCAAGCACGGCAACCGCGCGGTCTCCAGCAATTCCGGAAGCGCCGACTTCTACGAGGCCCTGGGCATCCCCGTGAACATAAGTCCCGCCCTGGCGTACCGGCAGCTGGAGGCCACCAACTTCGCCTTCCTGTTCGCGCCCCTCTACCACGGTGCCATGCGCCATGCGGCTCCTGCGCGCAAGTCCATGGGCATCAAGACCATCATGAACCTGGTGGGGCCCCTCTCAAACCCGGCAGACGCGGCCTTCCAGATCATCGGTGTCTACGACAAGGACCTGCTGGAACCCGTCGCCAAGGCGGCACGGTTGCTCGGCGTAAAGCGGGTGCTTACTGTCCACAGCCAGGACGGCTTCGATGAGATCTCGCCCTGCGCTCCCACCGACATCGTGGAAATTGGTTTGGACAACGAGGTGAGACGTTCTGTTTTCGACCCCCGCGACCATGGGTTTGGTACCTATCGCACCGAGGAACTGGCGGGAGCGGACGCGAAGGAAAACGCCCGCCTCGCCCGGGACCTGGCCTCCGGCGCTGGAAGGCCAGCCCTGGAAGCCGCGGTGGCCTTCAACGCAGGCGCGGCCCTGTATGTTTCCGGGAGAGTTGCTTCCATACAGGAAGGCACAAACATCGCAGCCGAAGCCCTTGCCTCCGGCAAGGTAGCCGCCAAGATAGAAGAGTTGCGGGCGGGCCTCCATGCCTGACATACTGGACCGCATAGTCGCCGACAGGCTCAAGGATCTGGACAGAAAGGGTCCGGGTCTCGGCTGCAAGCTTCCCCAGAACAGGA
>Ga0172379_10002522_pt1 | contig 31939 bp, 30 predicted proteins | sample GrowelOW334metaG_FD_119756 | JGI IMG/M metagenome (GOLD analysis project Ga0172379, IMG submission 119756) | Groundwater microbial communities from an aquifer near a municipal landfill in Southern Ontario, Canada - Groundwater well OW334 metaG | ecosystem: Environmental > Aquatic > Deep...
AGTTTTTGATGTGCTTGATTGGACGATCCCTATTATTAAACCAACCAATAAACCCATACATTTCTTAGGCATAGGAGAAATTGAAGATATTTTTTTAAGCGTTGAACGGGGCGTTGATACATTGGATTGTATTACACCTACCCGAAATGCGCGTATGGGTTGGATATTTGATCGAGGGATGGGATTAAAAAACAAATTCCGGTATGACGTTACAAAATCACAATATAGGATTGACCAAAAACCTTTGGAGACCGGTTGCAAATGCTATACGTGCATGAATTATACCCGCTCATATCTTTATCACTTATTCCGTAATCGCGAATTATTAGCATATCGGTTAGCATCGCTACATAATCTAACATTTTATGGGTCTCTCTTTGCAAAAATTAGGCAATCTATTCAAGAGAAAAATTTTTTAATATTAAAAAAGAAGTGGATTGGGTAACAACTATTCAAGTTGCTTGCTGTATTTTTTCAGCTTATGAGAATGAAGCTTATAATAATAGAATAAGGAACCATAGAGCGTTAGATAATTTCTAGCCATACGGTACACCTTGAAACTGGAAACCCCTTGGGTACGATTAGTATATACGGTCGGAACCTCGCCTAATTTATACCCTGAGAGATGAGTCTTTAATGCGAACTCAGGAGAAATACTGAAACCGGATGAATTTAATTTTATGGATTTAAATACTCTGCGGTTAAATCCTCTGAAGGCATTTGTAATATCATGCACTGGAATATCAAAAATTAGACGCGCGAGACGGGTACCCCATGAGCTTAAAAAGGCTTTAACCGGATCCAAATTCCCTCTCGAACCTCCCGGCATATAGCGGGATCCAAAAACCATATCATATCCATGATTCAGTTTATCAATTATTTCTCCGTATGTTTTCGTATCGTCTGCCAAATCTCCCATGGTCCAAATAATTAGATCTCCCTGACTCTTATTAGTTCCTTCTATCAAGGCGCTTCCCATTGTATTTCCGCATTCTTGTCCACTCTTCTTACGAAAAACTGGGTGTATATGATTATTTGTTTTTGCAAAATCAGCGATTAAGTCTTTTGTATGATCACTACTGCGGTCATCAACGGGAACTATTTCGTAATCGTATCGTTTTTTTTCCGAATACTCAGCAACCCGTTTCAACATCGGGATGCAATTCTTTTCTTCATTGTGAAACGGAATAATAAAGGAAATTTTCATCTCAAACCCCGTTTTTCAAGTTGCTTCAATGCGAAATCAAGCTTATCCACAGCAGTTTCTCGTTTACTCCACTCCAATACTTCAATTAATCCGTCTTCAAACTGAACTTTTGGATTCCAGTTTAATAATTTCTTGGCTAACGTTATGTCTGCATAACAATGCCGTACATCAAGTTTTCGTACTTTTCCTGATATCTCTACTTTTAGTTTACTTTTTTGGAAATCTATCAGAATTTCTGCAACATCCCTGATGGGGATAGGTCTTCCTGAACCGATATTAAAAACATGATAATTAGATTCATCGCGTTCTAGAGAAGAGATACAGGCTGAAACTACATCTGACACATGAACAAAATCGCGTGTCTGTAATCCATCCTCATTAATAACAGGAGCTTTGTTGTTTTTAATCCTACTCATAAAGATAGCTACGACACCATTATATGGGTTGGAAAGGCTCTGACGGGTACCGTAAACATTAAAAAACCTAAGGGCAACAGAAGGAATACCATAAGCTTTACCAACAGTAAGGACCATTTCTTCCTGATTCTTTTTACCAATTGCGTAAATTGAATTTGAGTTCTGTTTGACGTCCTCCTTTGTTGGTCGAGGTTCTCCTTTTTCCTTAGTTCCTGGATAATAAACAGAGTAATCCCCTTTTTTTAATTGATTTTCATCCCGAAGCGGAGGCTGGAAATAACCGTATTTCTTGCACCAGTATGTTCCTTCTCCATACGAGCTCATAGACGCGGCGACTATCATTTTTTTTACAGTATGTTTTTCATTTGCGAGTATATCCAAAAACAATGAAGTCCCTAGGCTGTTCACTTTTACATAATGTTCTATCTCGTACATACTCTGACCAACTCCGACGGCTGACGCAAAATGGTATACGGCATCTATCCCTGATAAAGCTTTTTTCCAATCTGATTTATTTGTTACGTCGCCTTTTATAAATTCCGCTTTTTTATTAAAATATTCTGGTAATTTACCGGTTGGGTGAATTTGAGGATATAAATTGTCTAATACTCTGACGTTATATCCTAAATCAATAAGACGATCCACTAAATGGGAACCGATAAATCCCGCTCCGCCGGTTACAAGAACTCTATTATATTTCTTCATAAATAAAATATAAGTTAAATAAATTTATTAAACAACGACTTATTTGCGTTTACCCAGTTGAATAATCGCTCGACGCCTTTCTCAACACTGACATTCGGCTCCCAATCTAATTCCTTTTTCACTTTCCGAATATCACTAACGTATACTTTTTGATCACCTGGTCTCCAATCTTTAAACGTTACGGAAAGTTTTCGTCCAAAAAGTTTTTCTAGAATCGGTCCAAACGAGGTCCATACAGACAGAATATTATGGATACCGCCTCCCGCATTATATACTTTTCCCTTCGCTGTTGAGATTTTTTCGATTACCGTAGAGTATAAACGGATTAAATCGTCTACGTATAGTACATCACGGACCTGTTTACCGTCCCCATACACCACAATCGGTTTCCCCAAAGTTGTCGCAATTATAAACCATGCCACCCATCCCTGATCTTCAATACCAAACTGATGCGGACCATAAATACAGGATTGGCGAAGGACTACTGTCGGAAAATCATATATTCTTCCATAATCCCTAACATACTGATCAGCTGCTCCTTTGGAACATCCATAAGGAGAATGAAAGTCTAGCGCCATGTTTTCAGATATTCCGAATTTATAATCCTTATATCGGTATTGCTTATTTTCTTCGATGATTTCGATATCCTCCATTCCTCCATAGACTTTGTTAGTTGAAGAATAAATAACAATTGGTTTTGACTTTAATTTTCGGACTGCTTCTAAAACATTGAAAGTTCCGAGTGCGTTAATTTCAAAATCGGTACGAGGATCTGTAACTGAGGTGGTTACTGCCACCTGAGCAGCAAGATGCAAAACAACATCATGACCGGGGACTGCTTTCGATATTTCTGAAGCTTTTCTGATATCGCCTTTTATTATCTGAATATGCGGGTGTTTACTTAGTAACCAATCCACATTATCCTTCGTCCCATATCTCATGAAATTGTCAAAAATCGTAACTTCATAGTCATGATCTGCAAAATAATTTGCGGAATTGGTGCCTATAAATCCAGCTCCACCCGTAATTAACAATTTCTTTTTCATAATTATTTCCTCCATGGACGGCATTTGAATAATCGCCACAATCCTTCAAGGTCGCCCCGAACGGTCCCTAGTACGCGTACGGTTGACCCGGGATTATCTACCCAGTATACCGGTTCTTCGTGTATCTTGTAACCGAGTTTTTCTCCAATAATTAATAATTCGCTGTCAAAAAACCATGCATTATCTTGGATTTTTGGTATTAATTCGCGCACGACTTTCCGTGTTACAGCTTTAAATCCGCATTGAGCATCAGAAAAATGAACAAAAAACATCAGTTTGATCAAAATATTATAAACACGGGAAAGCACTTCACGTTTCAATGCCCTTCCTACGACTTTTGCTCCTGGAAGAAGTCGGGAACCAATTCCGATGTCGCTACCATTTGTTAACGCAGATAACATAGGACGGATACTTTTTAAATCGGTAGACAGATCCACATCCATATACATACAAATATCGGCCTTACTCTCTTTCCATGCTTTTTTCACAGCGCGCCCCCTACCTTTATCGGATAAACGAATATAGGAAAGGCGAGGAAGTTTGTGGGTTAATTGCCGCGAAATCATCTGTGTATGATCTACGGAAGCATTATCCGCTATGGTAATATTCCAACGGAATTCAGATAAATTTTTGGTTAGGAATTTATGCAGCTTTAGAATACTTTCTTCCAGTTCAACTTCCTCATTGTAAACCGGTATAACAATATCAACGGAGTTTTGTTGTTTCATACGCTTTTGAACTCAAAAAGAATAATCCATATACTATCAGAAAAAGGGTTAAAAGGGAAATGGCATTACCGACTTGTCGTATTAAAGTGTTTTTCAATACCAATTCCACGTGATGAATACCTGCTGAGATAGGAAGTTCAATTTCTCCCTGATATTCTTTCAAACTCACCTCGTGATTGTCCACCATACCAATCCACCCCGGAAATACAGCAATATGAGGACGGAATATTTTCACATCTGATAATACATCTGAATTATCTACCGTTATTTGATAAATTTTTCGTGTAGGAACATCCTTAACTACTTGAACATCTAGAACATCACCATAGTTTGATAAACGCGTCTGTAATTCATCGTTGGATGAAGGAGGTATAAAGTTCTTAGGCATGTATTCATCTGATATTTTTGAAATCTTATATTCCAGACTTTGTTTGCTTGTGTAATCCAAATTAGCGTAGGGTATTTCCGTTTGTGGTTGAAAGTACTTCAGATTAAATATTAAGTATGTAATTACGATTCCAAATGACGCAACATATAATAAGGTTTTTTGAAGAAGCCTAAACCATGATATCGTCATGATTGTGCATCCGGCGATAACCAAAACCAATAATCTCCAAGGATACTGAATATAGGAAAAACCAGGGATGAAATTCCATATGTATTCAGAATAGGAAAGGGTTAAAAACAAACTCAATAAAGTAAAAACGATTGCGGGAATTTCCCAAAACAGAATCGATCCTCTTTTAACTATTCTTATAATCAGCGCAAATATACCCATAACCGCAACAACAACAAGCAGTTTACCAATTTTATATGACAAACCATCATAAGACCCCGGGACAGACCCCCCAAATCCCCAGGGTGAATCCCATAGTTGAAACGGTTCCACAAAATGATCTGAGTAAATACTTCCTCCAGTTATGAGTGTATCCACTTTGGTTATACCTTTTTCCAAATAGGCAGGTAAGATAAAAAATGAAGTAAGTCCGAGAGTTAATACTGTAGATATCAATAGTGCAACTAATCTACCATCTAATCTACGACGAACTAGTGACATTAGGACACCAATTATAAGAAGTAAAGTAACTATATATAGCGCAACCATGCCTAATATATTATGGGATAATAATATCAACGCTAGTCCCATAATGGTGGTCCCTATTCCTGTACGACAGTTTATAATCAACATTTTTAAGCTTTGTATTTTTATTTTTCGGCTATAGAGTTCATAGATTCCAAGCAGGAACAAGGGAATAAAAGCGTATGCAAATAACTCTCCTACTGCTCCCCGTACAAATAAATCAACCGCATGATAGGGAGCGTATGAATAAAGAATGGCACTTACAAATCCAATTATTACTCCTCCTAACCGTTTTCCAAGAAAAAACATCGTAAATGTGGCAATTAGCATACCTATCCCCATCATTAATTTTGCTGAAGAAACAGGGTCAAAACCTACCAACTGAAATAGAGCTCCAACATAGTATGGAAATGGTGCGTAAAAATTAAACAAAGGATAACCGTATCCGTATCCCAAATCTCCAACCCACCGCACGGGAAATTGTCCAGAGCGTAAAGCGGTTGTCATTTCGTATACCCTAGCGGGTTGTGTATCATCGTGCATTGGAAAATAGGAAGGATGAAAAAGCGGCAATACTGTACCAAATCCTAAAATTAGCAATCCTATTAAAATCAGCAGCTTATTCATTGTCGATATTTTTCGTATTAATTAAACAACATTCTCTTATTACCAGCCCCATAAGAATTATTCCCGTAGCTATGGAAATATAATCTGCAAAAAGTCGAATAGGAGTTTCTAAAAATCTACCAGTAATACGATAACTACCCGATGGTATTTGCATTTCTATTAATCCTTCGGGGTTATCAAAAGTAATGGGTTGAGCAACATCATCACGTCTAAATTCCCAACCCGGAAAATAGATTGTGTTGATACGCACTTGAGAAGGACGCGTTGTTTCAACGGTAAATTCAATTCTATTCGATTTATCTAATATATCTGAAATCGTGGTAGCTTCATTTACCGTAATTATCTTATCTAGATAACGGTTTTTTGGTTTATCTTTAACCCATAATGGCATAAGCTCGTCCATGGATGTTGTTGTCGCATCATTTGATGTATAGTACGAATCTGGTAATTGGTTGGGAATTCCGGGTTGGATCAACGGGATTGCGTAAATAAAAGCTCCTATAGCGAGCACAGTTATAATCAAAGAGCTAAACCGATTTTGGGACACTACAAGGACGATGAAAGATATTAAAAATGACAAAGGCCCTAATATTCTCCAAGGAAAATCAACAAAAGATAACGGAGGTATCGACCAAATTATAAGTGATATATTTTGAGTGAGAAAAAGGCAAATGAATACTAATATACTGACAGTAATAGCAAGTTTTTTGTATTTTCTGTGGATCCGGTTTGTTATCAGCAGCAATAGGATAAATATAATAATCATCAAATGAAATATACCTACTTGAAGACTAGGAGTATCCGAGTATCCCGAAGGGGATAATAACGTTAATATCGGTATGGTATTTAGAGCTTTATCTGCAAGAGGAATTTGTGATAATGCTATGAATTTTTTTTCTAATAGTGCAGGAATTACAAAATAAGATACTAAACATATTCCTGCTAGAGGATGCAGAATCGTATATAAAAGCGAAGACTTACTTATATTTTTACTATCAACAGTAAACCAGATCAATAATACAAGATATATCGGAGCAAAAAGAAGAGCAAGGACGTTATGCGTTAAAATTAGAATTCCAAACACTATAGAAGACAACGCAAAACGTAGTACTGAAGGCTTTCGAGTGAAATTAATTACGGTAAGAATTAATAACGGAAATAAACCGATTGCTAACGATTCTCCAAGAGAACCACGAGTATAAAGATTACTGAGCCGATAAGGAACGGTAAGATAAATTAGCGCGGAAGCAAATGCAGTAAGCGGATTTCCCAACTTTAAACCCAGCAGATACATAAACAACCCTGAGACAAATACACTCGTTATAAATAGAATTTTAATCGTGTCCACATAATTGAATGAAATCAAACGAAATACTATACCCAGATAATAGGGAAACGGATAGGTAAAGGAAAAGAGCGGATACCCATAACCGTGGTTTAGAAATCCCGCCCATCGTGGAGGTATCTGAAAGTCTTTAAGTTCTCGTTCCATCTCACTAAGTCGGACTACTGCCCATCCTCCGTCCTGGGTATCAAAATATCCCGGGTTAAAAAATGGTTTAGTGAGAATGATACAAACAAAAAGAATAACGACTACGGGAAACCACTTCTTTAAATTCATAGACTTTTAAATGGATTCTGGAACGACTTGGTAGAATAACAAATACGTATTACCGTTTCCTCTTTGATACTTAGCAATAAGTTTCAACGGCCAATCAGATGGAATTTCCTGCTTTTCTTTAAAAACTAGATACGTTGGACGAGTTTCTGAGGATTTAAGAAGTTCGTCTGGAACTTTTCCAACAGGCCAATACCCATGTATTTCAACATTTGGGTTCTGTTGCAGATAAATTTCGAAAACCGCAGGAAACAACCCAAAGGTACCTTCGGTTCCAATTACTACCCTTTCATACTTTGCCTTCTCTTTTAAAAATTCCACTACGTCTGAAACTCCGTATCCTGATGGCCAATCCGTTAATAGTTGTCTAGTGTCGGTATCCGGTATAGCCGCGGAGACAGGCGCGTTCATTAATAATATTACTTGGATGCCGGGATATAGCAACATGAGACATGTGACCAATAATACAATCGACGATCTCTTTTTTACTATAACGAGCAACTCACGTAGCGCATCCGCAGCAAGAATAAACAAAGGAATTGTCATGAAGAGGATAAAACGAGGAAAAAACACTTTTCCGAATGCAGCGAGAGATAAGAAAGGAAACAAAAAACACACAAACACATAGATAACATTAGTTTCTTTACGCATAAATCCTTGAATTAATCGTGCGAATATTAATGCGGTTATCGGAATAGTTAGGTATCCAAAAAGCATTTGGGATAATCCAATAAGATTCGGTATCAGAAACTCAAAGGGATGACTTAAGAATTCAGGTACTGTATAAATAAATGAATAATTTTTCTGCTTTATTATATAAAACCAAGGGGATAAACGCAGAGAATTGTACATTATTTCAGCAATTATTGAAGCAATTCCAGAATATACAATCCACTTTAGTAAAATACTGATTTTGAAATAATTTTTCTTAAAGAGTAATATCCCAAAAGGAATCAGATATAGTCCGAATGCTGCTGAAGATTTTGTAAGTAATCCCAGACCTGCTGTTATGCCAAATAGCAATACCCAGACAAATTTCATCTCTTGAATTAACTTAATTTGGAAATATATGCTCCAAATGACAAAAAACGCAAGAAGACTATCCATCAACGCCAAACGGTCGTATACAAACGTAAATGGCGACACAATGTAAATCAATGAAGTCAGCACTGCGGTCTTTTTACCAAACAAAGTTTTGGCCACACAGTATAAACCCAACATCATTCCTACTCCGGCGAACACGGACACCATCCTACCCGCTATCAAAGGATCTGAGAATATTTTCAGGAACGGATACATAATCCATGTCAAAAGAGGCTGTTTACCGTCGGTTAACGAAATATAACGTTGCGCAGGATCCTGCAATCCAATTTGAGCCCATCGTATATAGATAGCTTCATCTGTAAAAATTGGAATTACTTTGATATTGATTATTCGCGTTACAAACGTTATCAGGGATAAGAATCCAATAAGAAACGCATTGCTTTTTACTAACTTTGATATCTTAGATGTACTCATATTTTAATCAGCCGGATTTAAACGTATTTATCTGATGATTTCTATGATAACTCATAATGGTTGTAAATCCGAATATTAGGGCGAAAATACATAACGGAATATAAAAAATTGCAGTTTTTAGTTGACTAACTATGGGCAAATAATCCCCATAATATAAATAAGGAGCATATTGCATCAGTACGAAAAAACTCATTAAACCAGAAATCCATCGAAGAGTAACATATTCAGGAATAAGAGCAAATAGACCCAGTATCGGGATAAAATACCAGGGATAAGGCTCTCGATAAATAATTTCGACAACAAGGGTAATAATCATTAATAAGCTACTTATTATCGTTACTCTGTTAAACGTAAAAAAAGGTTTCTTGATCACTTGTTTAGCGATAAAAACTGGAATAATTATTCCAGTAACAAATTTTATTCCTGCGGATAATACTATCAACAAATATGTTAACCACGTGTTTTTTCGAACAAACATAAAGTAAAACGACGCCAAGAGAAAAAACAGCATAATGGATTCATTATGAGGACTCATCAGTGATTCAGTTATGACGAGAGGATTGAACGCATAAAAAATTGTTCCTTCAATTTTATATTTTGGTTTTACGTGCTCGAGAATTTTGTAAATTAGGTAGCAATTACCTAAGTAGAAACAGATAAACATTATTTTATATAAAAAGAGCGTTGGAACGAATTTTCCAAAACCAAGCAAGGTAACAGGTACGGTTACCGATAACCAAACAGGTCCATAAGGATAAGTTCTATGAGTCCAATGCATAAACCTCACCCATAGATCCTGAGGAAAATCCCCCGCTTTAAACTGATACGGATTTTTACCGTATGTCACAAGAATTCTGGCATCAAACATATAGTTAAACTGATCGTGTGAAAACGCTGTATATGAAAATAGTAAAATTAGCGAAATAAGCAATATTAATCCAAATAATACTTTAGGATTTATTGAAATACTCCGTACGAGAGCCTGAATAAGCAAGTATAAAGTCGTAAGTAAAATACTAATGACTACAAAAATAACCGCTGACAGGGGTCTGTTAAAATAACCGACTGCGATTAATATATTTTGGTAATATTGATAGACAGAATTTGAGGACAGCGTAAGATTAAGATCAATCTGTGAGTAACTGTATAGGGTATAGAAAGCTGAGATAATTAAAAAACTGGATACGGTAATTAAAAATATCCAATTTAAAAATGAAGGCTGGTAACTAATCTTCGACATGATTTCATCCTTTTTATACTCCATGATCATAAACACCTTTAATACTGTTCCATTTTATTTTTATTAACCCCATAAAACCTTCCCATGAATCTGACAATGGATTCACGTGACGGGTTTCCTGATAATGCCATTCTATGGGAACTTCTTTTATTTTATACCCTAGGCGTTTTGCAATAAATAATAATTCAACGTCGAATCCAGCTGTCACTGTCGAACCTGTTATATGACGATTTGCTCCATAAATCTTTACTCTCCTAAAAATGTCATTGACTACGGTTTTTCTGAACGCCTTAAAACCGCATTGGGTATCATGAAATGGAAGCCGCAGAATTATATTTCTTAAAATCATAAACCCCCGCGCCATCGCAAGTCTAAAAAAAGGGGCGCCTCGGCGTATAGTATTTCTGGATCCGATAACTATATCAAAACCTTTTTCAAACCACGGCTCTAATCGATCCCACTGGTTCAGAGGGGTTGCCTGGTCCAAATCAGTAAAAAGAATATAATCACCATTTGCCTGCCTAACACCCTTAGTTACTGCCGCTGCTTTTCCTTCGTGATTTATCCGAATATATCGTAAATTTGGATAGCCAGATATAAATTTTTTTATAAGGAACTGACTTTTGTCTGTACTTCCATCATCCACAAATATAACCTCCCAAGAGAATTTTTTTTGGGATAAATAATGATATACTTTTTCCAACACTCCCAACCGGAGGTTACGTTCTTCATTAAAACATGGAATGATAACTGAAAGTTTACATTTCATGACGTGGTGCCATCTTTCTCCGTTAATGGTATTAATCGAAATATCTTAACCGTACCTATAGACCATTCGTCTTTAATCTGAGCACTTCCAAATCCAGCTATTTCCCACAATGGGTGTCCCAAAGGGCTACATACTTTTTCCTCGCATACGACAATAAGTTGCTCTGTCACACTAGTTCGATTAGGATCTACTGCGGGTGGTTCAATGGTCACCGAAGGCCGTCCCCAAACTTCCAAAAAATATTTATATGCGTGATCCGAATTATGTGTAGCAATCAACGCAAAATTATAGGGCTTTCCATCTACTTTATCATATACGAATCTAGCAACATTTTCTGTATTTCTCACCAGATTATTCGGTTCCATCAGAAGCGGACTATGGATAACGCTGAAAAAAACTACGGCGATAAAGATAAGAAACGAAGTAATTTTCCAGAAATAACTTTTTTGAAATAACGTGACTATGGAGAGAGAAAATAAAAGAAAAGGAATAATAAAGAGAGACCCAAAATAATAATCGTATATGACCCCTCGATAAAACCCGAAGCTAAGTAATCCGGTTATTAACCAAATTAATACCAAAACGAACGATTTACGTTCATCAGTTGTGGTTTTTAATTTCATATACCGAACCGATAATACCGCCGCGATAACCAAAATAATACCTTTTGTTAATTCGGCATTTTCTATAACTAACAATCTCCAAAAAATTCTTACTAAAACATCATTTACAATTTGCGCAATATTAAGAATAGGAAATGCGCCTCCCGAATGACCTTCACCAACAAACCGAATTACGGCTAAAGTATTCACAAAACCATGTCTTAATTCAAATATAAGAAATGGTGAATACCCGATTAGAGAAAAACCGATAAGTCCTACGATATATTTCAGCGGAACTCGAGTACGTGCCACGAACAAAGATATGACTATCATTGGAATAAAAAGAAGTGTTACGTAATGAAGCTGTATTACGATTCCCAAACATATTCCAGCGACAAATAACCAATTGTACTTTTTATGAATAATCGTTTGAAGCAATCCATAAATCAGTAAACCAGAGAAGAAAGGTACAACATTTGGATTCCATGAAGATCTCCCGTATTGAATCGTTAACGGAGAGATCGCATAAAGAAATGATGCGGTTATACCGACCCAGGGATGGAAAAAGTCCCTTCCTATGCGATACACGAGATAAACAGTACAAACCGCAAATATGGCTACCATAATAGATGGACCGACAGGATCCAATCCCGATAGCCATAAAAATGGTAACATGAGATAGTAGTAAGCTGGACCCATATACATGGAGCCGACACTAGTGATTGGACCTAATAAGGTAAATTTATGGTCTACAATCATTCTCTTTACAACAAGGACATCTCTACCTTCATCTCCGAGAAATGCCATATACTCACGGATGCGATAAAAGCGTAAAAAAGATCCTAATAAGAGGATGGTTAAAATGCACACCGTAAAGAATCGTGGATTATTGAAAAATTTATTCATGTACCGGATTGGATATTACTTATAAGAGTATTATGACTGAGAGCGCCAAATTATTTTATTATAAACAAAATAACTATAGGGTATAACAATAAATATTATAGAGAGGACCATAAATATAAACCATGATTCTCTTCCAAATAACTGGGTACCCAAAAAGACAACTGCTCCTTGAATAACAATTGATCCTAACGATACTAGATTGAATTGGCAAAATTTATGGAATAACCGAGCACCCGTGATTTTACGATGAGAAAATGTCCATGAATTATTAAAAATGAAATTTGAAATGATAGCTCCTTCTGCGCCGATTGATACGGCAATGCCTGGGTTAATCCAAAAGAGAACCATTATTTTGGAAACGATCGTTTGTATAAAAAAACCGGTTACTCCAACAACTAAATATCGGAAAAAACTTTGAGACCTATCATATCGTATTAAAAGACTGCTTTTAACATATTCGACAATATCCCGGATGTAATATCGGTTAAGACCGATTTTTGATTTGCCAAACTTCCTTTCCTTAAATGTTACTGGCACTTCAACGAACTTTGCTCCTGTTTTTGACAACTCATAAAGAATATGAAGTTGAAATGAGAAACCTGAGTTTCGCATTTTTTGCAAAGGCACCTTATCCAATACGTTTTTTACCCGAATTGCTTTAAAATTACCCGCATGGTCTCTAACTTCATGCACTCCGGCTATCCACCAAGCCAAAGCAGTGTTGGAAACCTCATGATTCAGTTTACGAAACCAGTTCCAACCGATAACTTTACCGCCCCCCACATGCCGGGACGCCACCACAACATCATATCCTTCTTCAATTTTCTTTACTAATTTAGGATAATCATACGGATCCCATTGGAAATCGGCGTCGTTTGGAATTACAACATCTGCTTTTAAAACTTTTATAGCGTATTCATATGCCATTACCAAAGCTTTTCCTAACCCCTCTTTCTTTTTCTGAAGGATATGGACAAAAGGATATTTTTTTTGATATTTTAATACAACTTCTTTTGTATTATCCGGAGAATAATCATCGATAATAAGTATTTCCTGCTTCCAGTTTGGAAATTTTTTGGAAATTGATACGATCGTATCAATCATCTTTCCAATGTTTTCTCTTTCGTTAAAGGTTGGAATAATATGAACGATTTTCATAGAGATCTAAAATATTCAATTGTTTTTACTAATCCATCTGAAACAGAAACTACCGGTTTCCAATTAAGTAATTGAATTGCCTTGGCAATATCCGGTTTACGTCTATCGGGATCATCCTTTTCCTTGCTTTTAACCGATTTGATAGTGGATGAAGATTTCGTGAGCTTGATAATTAGTTCTCCAATTTCTTTAATTGTCATTTCATCAGGATTTCCTAGGTTGACGACTTCCCCATCTAGTCCGTTCTTCTCCATCATAAGAATGATACCTTCGATAAGATCAGACACAAAACACAATGAACGCGTCTGGTTACCATCTCCATACATCGTAAGATCCTTCCCCAATAGAGCTTGTGTAATAAAATTAGATACTACCCGACCGTCTTTCTTTTCCATATTCGGACCAAAAGTATTAAAAATACGTATAATACGGCCCTTTACTCCAAACGTACGTACATATTCTGAAGTAATTGCTTCTGCGAAACGTTTACTTTCGTCATAACAAGATCTCAAACCAATTGTGTTAACATTTCCAAAATAGGTTTCCTTCTGGGGATGTTCTAATGGATTTCCGTAAATTTCGGAAGTAGAAGCCAAAAGAAATCGGGATTTTTTAAGTCTTGCAAGTTCAAGCATATTATAGGTCCCCACTGAATTCACCAGTAGCGTTTGAATTGAATATTTTCTGTATTTTTCTGGACTAGCGGGCGACGCAAAGTGATAAATATAAGATATGGATTCTCCGATTGATTTATAATCGGATGGAGTTAAGGGTTGAATTACATCATGTTCAACTAGAATAAAATCGGGATTAGCGATAAGTGGTTCAATATTCTTACGGACTCCGGTAAGAAAATTATCAACCGCGACAACCCGATATCCCTTTTTTAGAAGCCTGGCACAAAGGTGAGACCCAATGAAACCAGCTCCTCCGGTGACAAGACATGTATCCTTTTTTTCCATTTAAACTCGTTCTCGCCAATAATTGAGAAGATCTTCCATGGTTTTCTCAAATGGAATTGTGGGTTTCCATCCGGTCACTTCTTTGAATCGCGTAGCATTTCCGATTAATACTTCCACATCAGAAGGACGCATACGTTCCTTATCCTGTTTTACGGTAATTTTCTTTTTACTCATCCCGATAAGAAGATTTAATACATCTTTTATCTTCCATGCTTTTCCGGACGCAATATTATAGACTTCACCGGGTTTGCATTTTTGTACAGCAAGATAATAGGCGCGCACCATATCCCGAACATCCGTATAATCTCTCTTAGCTTCTAAATTACCGACTGATACTACCGGTTCTCTTTTTCCGGCTTCTATTTCCGCAATCTGTTTTGCAAACGTTGATTCTGCAAAAACTTCACCACGGCGCGGTCCGGTATGATTAAATCCGCGAGTCCGGATGACTTTAATTCCATAGCTTTCGTAATATTGGTACCCGAGATAATCCATTGCGATTTTTGATACTGCATAAGGAGAAAGAGGTCGGAGAGGATTTTTTTCTGTAATAGGTAATTCGTTTGGCAACACTTTCCCGTACTCTTCGGACGAACACGCAATCTGAATCGTAGTATCCAGTCCGCTTTTTCGGATTGCTTCAAACAAATGATCGGTACCAATTATATTAATTTCAAGAGTATTAGACGGAGATGACCATGAAGACTGAACATATGACTGGGCTGCTAGATGGAAAATATATTGAGGAGCTACTTCATCTATTACGGTATAGAGAGAATGCGCATCCAGGAGATCCGCTTCGTGAAATGTGATCCTATTTTTTATTTTTTCGATATTATCACTTTTCGATCTCCAACGCTGTATTCCATGGACTTCCACGTCTTCTGAAAGGAGTAATTCTGCCAAATGGCTTCCCGCGAATCCGGTAATGCCGGTTATGAGTGCAACAGTCTTTTTTTGATTTGTCATATTTTTCCTCCTAATTATTCCCGTCCAACACCTTTATAAATGAATCCTAGTTCTTTCATTTTTACCGGATCGTAAATATTACGACCGTCAAATAAATAATTACCTTTCATAGCACGCTTGATACTTTTTAAATCAATTTGTTTAAACTCATTCCATTCAGTAACAATAACAAGAGCATCAGCTTGTTCTACAGCTTCTTTAGGACTTTTCGTATATATAATTTCAGGAATGATTCGCCTTGCGTTTTCTATTGCGACGGGATCAAATGCTTTTATTTTTGCTCCTTTTGATAACAACCCTCGTATGATATCCATCGAGGGAGCTTCCCGCATATCGTCAGTATTTGGTTTAAATGCCAGCCCCCAGATACCGAAGGTCTTTCCTTTCACTTTTCCCATCGTCGATATAATCGATTCTACAAAACGCTCTTTTGCTTGCTGATTTACCTGGTATACCGCTTTCAAAAGATCAAAACTGTATTTATGTTCCGACGCGATCGCTATCAGGGCTTTTACGTCTTTCGGAAAACAACTCCCACCGAAACCGACTCCAGGATATAAGAAGCTTCGACCCAATCTACGATCAAGCCCCACACCGGCTAGTACTTTTTCAACATCCGCATGAACGGCATCGCAAATAAAAGACATGGCGTTCGCAAACGATATCTTTGTTGCTAAGAGGGCGTTAGAAGCATACTTGATCATTTCGGCGGTCTCAATTGATGATATGATGCGTTCACCATCAATCGATTTATGCAGTTCTAATAATAAATCTCTTGCACGATTCGTATCAGATCCAATTACTATCCTATCGGGATTTAAGGTATCAGAAAGCGCGCTCCCCTCACGAAGAAATTCTGGACACGAAGCAATATCATAAGCTGTTTTCTTTCCAACTACTTTCTCCAGTATCTTTCCAACTTTTCGGTTCGTACCAACCGGTACGGTACTTTTCGTCGCAATGACTGTATATTTTGTCAATGATTTTCCAATCTCTTTTGCTACTTCAAAAACTGAAGATAAATCTGCTTCACCGCTTGGGAGAGACGGTGTTCCAACACAGATAAATACTATTTGAGAGGGAGCGACTCCCTCGTTAAAATCTAGTGTGAAGTGAAGGCGTTTAGCAGAAACGTTATGTTTTACCATCTCCTCAAGTCCGGGCTCATAAAAAGGCATGATTCCTTTCTTCAGTTTGTCTATCTTTTCCTTTGTTCTTCCAACAACCCATACCGTATTTCCTAAATCTGAAAAGACTGCCGCTGAGACCAATCCTACGTAACCATGTCCGATAATGCAGATTGTCATTTTAACCTTAATTTAGTTATGTAATATTTATAATAAAAAATCTCGGGTATTCATCTGTTTTTTCATTACCCGGAGACCTTCTTCAAAACTATTCATTTTTATAGCTAAGTTTCTTATTTTATCATTTTTCAGTGCTAATTTAAATGGTCGAAAGGCTCTATCCTTAAAAAATATATCTCTAGTAACAGGTTCTGCATTTACTTTATATTGAAATACTTCTCCAATCTTTTTTACCGCATCAATAACGCTCATTGAATCAGATCCAACCAGATGATAAATTCCCGGATGCTCGTTCTCAAAAAATTCACGAAGCGCCAACACTATATCATCTATAAAGGTCGGTGTCATAATGTGATCCGTAAGAGCCAGAATTTTTTCTTTATTCGAAATTTTTTCTAACATCCTCCGGACAAAGTCTTTCTTTTCAGGAAAATGCGCGCGGTAGGGATACGCAATTCTTAAAACTGTATTTCTATCGCTTCCTTTCAATACCGAATCTTCACCTAAATATTTCGTGTAGCCGTACCAGTTTACCGGATTTGGTTCGTCTTTTTCTGTATATGTGTCTTTTGTACCATCAAAAACAAAATCTGTTGAAATATAGATCACTCGCTTTCCAGTTTTTTGAGCGCTACTTACTATATTTTCAGTACCTATTACGTTTACTCTCCAAGCCATACCTTCATCGTTAAGTAATTTATCATCCTCACATGAGTCAACATCTGTTTTCGCAGCCATATGAAGGATTGTATTAGCTTCCGATGATTCAACAACTTTTTTTATCTGATCTTCGTCTGTAATATCTGTACCACTTTTTAAACTTAAATCGATAAGATCATAATCCTTAGACATCAGCTCTCTTATTCGGTTTCCAACCATTCCGGATAAACCGGTAACCAGTACTATTTTTTTCATAATTCGGGATACTGTTTACGATAATAGGTTTCAAAAAGACCTGATTTGAGTGGCTTCCACCATGATTCATGAGATGAATACCATTTTACGGTTTTCTCTAACCATACGTTAAAAGGATGTAATGGTTTCCATGAAAGTTCTTTATTTATTTTCGCCCAATCCATCGCGTAACGGCGATCATGACCTTTACGATCTTTTACATAAATAATATCCGACTCAGTTTTATGTAATAAACCTAATATTTGTTTGAGCACGTCAGAATTGGTTACATCTTCCGTCATACCTCCAATACAATAAGTTTCTCCAATTTTGCCGTCTGAAAGTATTCGGTCAATCGCCCTACAATGATCTTCGACATACAACCAATCTCGAATGTTTAGTCCATCTCCATAGAGAGGAATTTTTTTACCTTCGATAAGATTGGTAATAGCAAGAGGTATTAACTTTTCAGGATGCTGATAGGGACCGAAATTATTAGAACAATTTGAAATTGTAAAAGGCAAACCAAAGGTGTAACCGTAACTCCGCACTAAATGATCAGATGAAGCTTTGGATGCTGCGTAGGGACTACGCGGATTATAGGGTGTGGATTCAGTGAATTTCTTTTTTGACCCAACATCTAGAGAACCAAACACTTCATCCGTCGAAATATGATGAAATCGTTTGACGGGAAATTTTAACGCGGTTTCCAATAGAATCTGTGTCCCAATAATATTTGTCTTAATAAAGGTTGCCGGGTCATGAATCGATCGATCAACATGGCTTTCAGCAGCAAAATGAACAACCCAGTCTACATTTTGCATAGCCTCTTCAACGGTTTTCACATCAACGATATCACCCTTTATAAAACGATATCGGGGATCGGTTTCAATATCCCGAAGACTTTCGGGATTTCCCGCATAGGTAAGCTTATCCAAATTTACAATGGAGTCACCGGGATGATTAATTAACCAGTAGTGAATAAAATTACATCCGATAAAACCCGATCCGCCTGTAATCAATAGTTTCATATGAGTGTATATTTTCTAAAAGTCTCTGTTCCAGTCGAAACCGATTGTAGGATCTTCCGGAGGAATCCTTCCTTCTTCGGAAGGATTATAGATTGAAGAAGTTACGTAAAACAATTCGCTTGTTTCACTAATCACTTTACAACCGTGGGCAACTCCCGCGGGAATTTTCAGTATTACGGAGTCAAAATGTTCTCCGAGCTTGAAAATATTGGTTACACGATATGTCTTCGAATCCTTACGATTGTCATATAACCCTACTAGAAGATCACCGTGCGGTACATACCACCAATCAATTTGTGTCTTATGAATATGCCAGGCTTTTAAAACATTTTTTTTCATAAATGAGTGGGATAATTGTCCGAAACCTTCTTTGAAAAAAGGGTCGTTGACCCGAATAAGCTCTTCAAAATAGCCTCGGTCATCGGGATGACGAATAAGGTTTTTTAGTGTAACGCCTTGAATTAATATTGGATTTTCAGGTTTCATGTGTATTTGATTCTATTTTCTCTGCCCAATATCGGTTAGCATAATAAAGAGTATCAAAGGTTCCTGCATCTGACCAAAAACCGTTCAATTCTTCCCAACCCAGGTTTCCACTATTAATGTATTGGTTATTTACGTCTGTAATCTCAAGTTCATCTCTCCAGGAAGGTTTGCATTCACGAATATGGTTAAATACCGTGTGGTCAAAAATATAAAGTCCAACAACCGCGTAATCACTTTTTGGTTCTTTCGGTTTTTCCTCAATTTTAATAATTTTCTTGGGATTGTTTGTGTCAAAAATAGGCACTCCAAACCGCGTAAGCTCTTTTTTACTGTCAATTTTTTTCAAGAAGATTGTTGCTCCTCCGGCAAAATTTCGAACACCTTTTGATATATCTGCATCTGTCGTGTTATCTCCGAGAATCACTGCAATGTTTCCGTTATCTGAGAAATCTTCAGCTAATAACAATGCATCAGCGATTCCCCCGTCCGGCCTCTCCTGATAGGCATATTCCAAATGCGTAACTCCTAAATGCTTACCGTTTTTGACTACCCCGATAAAATGGCCGGCGTGAGGCCCGCTCGTTACGATTAATATCTCGGTTATTCCCGCATTGACTAATGTACGGATAGGATAAAAAATCATCGGCTGATTGTATATAGGAAGAAGATGCTTATTCGTAGCATAGGTTAAAGGATATAACCTCGTAGCAAGTCCTCCTGCAAGAATGACACCTTTCATAGTAGAATCATCGAAACAATGCTCCTCTAACAATTAATAGCACAATAAACGCAATGAGTGTATATTCTATCATAATTTTGACGTGTAAATCACCTTCTCGGGCATGATGCAACGCGCCCCAAACAACATATAAAACCGCAATTATAATCGTAATTGTCCATTGATAGTTTGGATAAGAGGCGTATAACCTAAATACTCCAAACCCAACGGTCAACATAACAAACAAAAGTCCATAATCGATGTAGCGTGATATTAATTTCATGGTTATAGTATAGCGCCAATACTGGTTGCTCCCATAGCGCCAAGTAATGCAGCTATAAAAATGATATGAGCGACACTTTTTGAACTCACGCGGTAGGTTCTGGTTTTCCAAATCCAAATACCGTCCAATAACAGGAACACTAGGAGAATTTCCGCAACAATGAAGGAAAGCGATCGGGTAGTAAACGGCGATACCGAACCGAAAAATGTTAGAGTATTATTACTACTCGGTGGCGTTGAAATTTCTGATTCACCACGAACAGATTCTTTTTGAGCTAAAGACCCCGGTTGCGGTGCAAGAGCCACAGGTTTTTGATTGGAATTTGCATCTACACCAACACGAGTTCCAAACATCTGTACAACAAGAGTGGTATCTTCGCTCAATAATTTTCCATTTACAATCGCTAAACCCATTTCGCGATACTCTGGTTTCATAATATTTGCTCTATGAGTTGGGGATTTCATCCATGCATCCATAATCGCGTCCGACGTATCAAAACTTTTTGCTAAATTTTCACCTGCGAATTGATAATTATATCCAGACCCCCGTATAAATTCCCACGGAGTATTTCCGGCAGGTGACAGATGCGCCCAATAATTGTTTGCAAACATATGAGCAGCTTTATTAGCTGCTGCACTATTCAAAGCTGGTGAAAGGGTCAACGGCACCAATCCGGACTGAGCCCGCCGATCGTTTACGAGAGCAAGGATTCTGTCTGTAGAAACGTTTGTCGCAAATCCCAATACATCCGATGTGGAACTTTTTAATATATTAATGGAAGTTTGAACGGTAAAAAGCAGTGCGATGTAGAAAAAAAGCGCAGGAATGTGAAGGGATCGAGCCTTAAAATTATTTGATTCGTGGGGAATGAAATAATGACGGAGAAATCTGGCTATAGGATTCGACATACTATTCATTGTGGCAAAATTTGTGTTGAGGTGCAAGAGAGAAACTAGAGGGATGGAATAGGAAGGGGTTCGGCGGTAACAATAAGCCGTTTACTATCTGCAAAACCGCTACAGGTGTATAACGTCAAAATCCGTGTCGGTGTCGATCCAATCACCTCAACTTGTGAAGGCAGCACCTCTTTTATCTCTTTTACTACATATCCATACCATTTAGTTTTTGCAAATACATAAATTCTTTCCCCCTGTTTAATATTTTTTAAAGGTAAAAATAATCCGTCGCGTGCGTGGGCAAATATTACCTGATTTCCTGTTTCTTCCGGATACGCCGATCCCTCTCCCCAACCGGCACTATTATCAAAGACCTCCCAATAACCGTTAACTATTTTTGCAGTTTTTACCGGAATATCTACCGATAATATCGGGATAATGAGCCTATCTGGAGGAATCATAACCGTTCTTCTTTTGTTGCTGTTAGCTTTCAAAAAATCAGGACCAATCTTAATGATGTCCAATGCATTCACGTCAACTGCAACGGGTTGTTCTGGAGGAGGACTTGATGGTTTCGGACGATAAGTAGAAAATAACAATCCCACGATAACTAATCCAATTCCAATAATCAACAAGAATAAACGGACACGTTTACCTTGATTAGTTAGGATTTGGGTTACCGTGAGATCGTGATTGTCAGTTTTGACTTTACGTACAGTAGTATGCATAACACTCCAGAAAGAAGTATTATATCAGACCAACCCGCTGAAACAGGAGCGCTTGCCGTATAGGATAATCCAAGCACCTGTGGCCCCCCTATTCCAGAGACTGATTGCGAGCTGGAACTTCCTCCCCCGCTGTTTCCTGATTGATCCGCACTCGGAGACCATCCGCAGTAGGGGCCTACATATGATTTTCCAGAAGCACACGGATCATCTACTGAATTACTTTGGGAACCTGGGGTAGACGTAGGATCAGACGGACCTCCGGTACCCGGTGATGTTGTCGGCTGAACAGACTGAGTCGGAGCAACGGTAGGCGTATCATCCCTAGGTACTACCGGCCGATCTTCCCTAATCAATTCACCTGTTGGACGTGTCCACCAATCCGCGCTCGTTTGGGGAATTTTTATCAGTCCTGCAATTGTAATAACCGTAAATAGAAAAACGATTGATTTAAATTTAAAACTCATAATTTTTCCACCTCCTAATTTATATAAACAATGTTGATTAATTTTTTATAACAATATCTCCAGGAAAGAATTCAAGTATTTTGATAAATCGATTGTTCTACGACGCCGAAGAGTTATTACGATAATTGCCATCGGAACTACTGCTAGCCAACCCGTATTTACTTTCAAACTAATTCCATTCAATAATATTGCCGGGAATGTACTTTCCGTAGCTTTTGTAAATGCTGGGGAAATATATACACCTCTTCCCGTACCCGGAGTCGGAGTTAAATTACCATATTGAGTTTCGTTTCCGGATGCTGGAACCGCCTTCACTCCCGAAACCGCGGGTATTCCCCAATAACCGTATTCCTGGTTCGATAATGAAGAATATTCGTTTCCTGAACTCTGATTCTGATAGTCAACTCTTGAATTATCTGTTCCTGTATTTGAAGTATTTGAAGTATTTGAACTAGTGTTTGTGGTCGACGTTGTATTTGTTGTGTCTTCTGCGGCGGTGGACGCGGTAGTGTTTTGAGTATTTTGATCAGACGGTATCTGATATGGAGTAATCGTTGGAAACGGAAGTGAATTCCACGCACTCGTATCATCCTGTATTCCTGCTGTATTACTAACATCTGAAATATAACCTGAAGAAGTTTGGTTTGCTGTCTGTTCCGGAGGAATGATATCCCCAATTAATGTACCCAGCACATTAACAAACAGAACGACAACTTTCTTTGCTGTAATATTGGTATTTGCCAAATTTAATAGACTTACACCTGCCTTTGCGTCCCCGGTCGTTATTTCTCCCGCACCCGTATTAAAGTCCGTATTATTATTTCCGGTATCCGCAACTGTTGTAATATTATTTGTGATTGCTGCGGTATTGGTATTTGTCACTGTTTCCTCTGACGTTTGGTCAAAAGATGCAGTGTTATCCGAGAGAGGACCGGTCCCTGAGTTTTGAGATGAAGTTGAGAACGATTGGGATCCTGATCCGCTTGTGGTCGTAATCGGAAGAGCATTAGATGCGGACGTTGAGCCTGTTGGCGATCCTAAGATATGACCAACCCATTTACCCATTTCGTTAACAATCACTAACCAAACAGTACCATCCTCATCTACAATATTGGTATTTGCAACGGTCGTGTTTGACACTGACGTATCCGCGTTACCGGTGGTAATAGAACCACCCAAAGTATTTCCGGATGAGGAATTATTCCCCGTATTGGCTACCACCTCGACGTTACTTGATATATCTGCAGTATTGGTATTAGAAAATCCAGATTGTTCTGATTGGTCGATGGATGCCGTATTCGTAGATCCGGCTCCGGTTGCAGTATTTTCAGCAGTAGCCGTATTAGTTGTAGAAGTACCTGTACCTGTATCATTTGGAATAATGATATTTCCGGCAAGCGTACCGAAGATATTAACTACTCCGAATAACCAATTACTTACATTTAGATTTGTATTGACAAGATTTATGATATTAGCAAGCGCGCTCGCATCTCCGGTCTGGACGGTTCCTCCTCCAGTATTTAAACTTGCATCATTACTCCCGGTTGTTGAAACAACTTCGATATCGTTGGTAAGTTTAGCATCGTTTCCATTCGCCTCCTTAACGGTAAAATCGTTTCCAACAAGACCTGTATTCGTAGATCCGGCTCCGGTTGCGCTATTTTTTGCAACAGTAGAGGAGGCGTTTTGAAAAGATCCAACAATATTACTATCTGCAAGTTTAAATACGAGATCTCCGATATAAGTATCATAGATATTAAGTACCTCAAACCCCCCGGTACCGGAAATATTACTATTGAGCTTGTTTAAAAGATTCGTACTTGAGGCTGAATCTCCTGTAAATATTTGGCCAACAAGCGTATTGTAGTTTGCATAATTGAATCCGGTACTTGAAATAATTTTTACGATATTATCGAGCTCCGCGAGATTTTTATTCAATGTTTCCAGCTTTTTATCCAAAAGTTCCTGAGCTTCATTAATCGAGAATTCTCCGGTTATATTATTATAGGGATCATTAATATCTCCGCTTTGGGAAGAATTAGTTTCGGTTCCGGATCCGGTTGATAATGTTCCGGCTTCGGTTTGGGAATTTGGAGACTGGGATCCGGATTCAAAAGAAGTACCCGATGATCCTGAAGATGTGCCATTTTCTGTGTCCGATGGTAAAATTCCAGTCACGGTCGGACTAATCAGTGTTCCATCATTGGATTCTGGTTGTCCCGTCGGATCCAAGGTCGCTGAAGTTCCCGTTGCTCCTGTGGCACCCGACGGAACTGTAGTCGGATAAGGACCGGTATATTCTGTAGGCATTGCCGGAGGTTGAGTCACGGCTGGAACGGTAGGAGAAGGACTCTTAGTAGGTTCAGAAGGAGACGGATTCGGAGAAGGCGCTGATGTAGGAGGATTATTGGTTGAAGAAACAAGAGAATTCGTTGGAACTACCTGAGGAGCACTTGATGTAGGAACCGCGGGAGGACCTCCCGGCGATTCTATTGCAAGCGCAATTGTCTGATATGGCAGTACTCTTCCAATAAGAAGAGCGAATAAAACCAGACTGCTTATAAGTTTATTTATTTTTTGAATTTTATGTTTCATGAATATATTTTTCCCGGTCACTAACAAATAACTGATCAATTGCTCTAATTTCTAATTCTTAATTCTTCAAATTAATTCAATTAAAAATTAAAACAATTTATTACTACACTCTTTCTTGGTGGGGATCTTCATGTTTTTAGGATGAAACCCCCACCAAAGAAAGAAAACGGTTTACTGTCTGACTACGGTCAATGTGTCATTGATGTGCGTCAGAACGGACTGCACGAGTTCAGCGACTGAACCGAGTGTTTGTCCGCCGGCAGTGTTCATATTTGCATCGTTGCCTCCGACATCAGCGGATGCATCGACGAAATTGAATACACCGAGATCCCAAGGTTCGCAGTAACCTCCGTTATTTACGCTGCTAGAATTGTGAGACATACATTTGTTATTCATGTTATCTACCACAATTTGCTGAGCGTTATTCAGATATGTGTCATTTCTAGATCCAGCACCGGTAATTCCATTCTGTCCACCGTTTGAGAATCCTCCCATAGCGGCTTCGACAGTTGTTGTATTGATATTACCTTCTGTATTAACTCCTACACCACCTCTTGCGGGTCCGGATAAAATATCGCCTCCAAGAGTATTCATGTTGGCATCGTTGTATCCAGAATTTACGTCCGCTTCAACATCATTCTTAACGAGCATATCGTTCCAGTTTCGAACTAATACATCGCTAAGATTGTTCAAGGTGACAGAGTTACCAGAAAATGCACCGGTTGTATCATTGCCAGCTAAATTTCCTCCTGTTGTTCCCGCACCTGCGGTTACGCGAGTAAGGTTGTCATTGACATGAGTATTTACCGCGACTCCCATGGAAGCAGCTCCTGCTAATACGTCTCCAGGGCCTGTGTTTCCATTGGCATCGTTGTATCCGGTGTTTGCCGTGGCGTTTACGTTAGATTCGACGACCGCGGTATTCTGATTATCTACTCCAACACGTTGTGCATTATTAATATATACAGAGTTAGAAGCATAACTGCCTCCTGCAGTATCTGCGTCATATCCGCCCACAAGAGCACCCATACCAGCACCAGTAATATAGTTTGATCCTGTATTACCTCCCAATGCCGGTCCTCCGGTTATATTGGTTGTGTTGATATTCGCAACAGTTGAAACTGTTGTATTAAGGGTTGCATTTCCAGTTAGAATTTTGCCTCCCAATGTGTTGTAATTGGCATCATTATGACCGGAATTAACGGTTGTAGTCACGTTGTTGGTTATTTTTGCGTCGTTTACATTATTGACAGTGACATTGCTGGTATTATTGATGGTGCAAGAATTACTGGAGAAAGCTCCCGTAGTTCCATTACCGCAATTGTTACCTGCTGCTACTGCCGGAATAACTGCAGCTACTAATAGAGCTGCTGATCCGACGATTGTTGCTAATTTTTTCATAATATAATTTTCACCTCCTTTCCTGAAACAATACAGAAACGCGAGAAAGCCTAGTATCAATCCGCGTTCCTGTCATACTATATTTTTTTGTATGCAATCCAAAAAAAGAGGTAAGAAACCAATTGAATCAATTGGAAATCTTACCTCCGTGTGCGGTCGGTAAATATTCGAACGATTTACAAATTCAAAAGACTGTGACTCGTTTTCTTTATTTTTCTTGCAGTAATCTGAGTTACTTTGTTATCCTGAATGAATATTTCTACAGATCCGAAAGGACCTGCGCTTTTTAATGCGGTTTTCACTTCGCCTAATAGATCCTGACTGATTTTCCGGGTCGAATAATCAACCATTTTATTTTGGGGCAGTCAAGAAGTCGCAAATCAGTGGACAAGAAAAATTCGGGGCAGACGTAAACAATAACACTATAAACAAATTAAAAAGCATCTGTCAAGACTGAAAATTAACCGAAATCGTGTCCTTTTTCCCGTCCAACTCCCCAACGTAAATTTTTATATCTTTGGAAGTTTCGGGAATTACAAACCCGACGCGATCCAGTTTGGTGGATATAGCAGCAACGGACACTAAATTATTGTGAAGGTCAGGAGCGAATTTACGATCGTCATTTCCGTCATAGCTGATTCTAACTAGGTCACCCGGGAAAATATTTACTTGATTTGAATTATCGTTTCGAAGTTCCAGATTCAGGATAAGAAACATTTTATTGTTCTTGGATGTAAATACTTTTTCATTCACAAGAACCTGATAGGTTTTTTCGGCGTTTACAATAGATAGTTTAACTTTTGTTGAATTCAGGGGTTTACTTTGATTATTAAGCGCTTGGAACTCATAGTTTTTTTCGATTTTTGTTACAACAGGTTTTGGAACGTTGTTTTGTGATACGACTGGTTTAAATAATGTAATTTTTACGACGATTGCAACAACTATCAAAAATATAATTCCGACAATTAGCTTTTTCCGTGATACAACCATACGGAATATACCCGCTTTTGACTTTGTAAGTTTTGGCATAACTATTTCCGGTTCAAATGGACTAGGATCGTTTGTGATAGGCATAAAAAAACCCAAAGCAGTTCGCTTTGGGCAGATCAGCAGCATAGTATAATCCGGGCAAATAAAAGTCAAGAGAACAAAAAGAATCAAACCAGATCGAAAGCATCAACCTACAAAAAAACCAAGTATATAGTACGTAAATAACACCACTAAACATAAGGATGACATTGAAATAACCATAACCCAGCGGGTTTCCGGGATTTTAATTCTGGATATTACGATAAAAAGCGGGAATAGTACGAGACTATAACGAGATATGCTAAACCATACCGTCCCCTTGAATCCCAGGAAATAAAAAGTGATGATATTTGCAATAACAAACCACCAATAGCCGACGGGTATTTTACTCCGGAATCTCCATAGTAACCATAGACTTCCAACCATACAAACAATATTTAGGTCGTTGACAAGATCGAAAGGATAACGGAAAAAAGTTAGTATTTCTGCTCCGATAGGAAGAAGCGGATACGTAAAAACATTTACACCCCATAAAGACTGAACAGTGAATGTAGCGCCCGTAATTCCGATGGAATGATCAATAAACCGTATCACCATAATAAATATTGAAAATAATACGGACAGAGGTATCACTGTTATTAATTTATGTTTCCAATCGTGATAAAACTGGAAAAAATATATGACGATAGGCACCAAAATCAAAACACCATAAGGTTTAGTAACTACTGCTATGCCAGCAAATACTATTGCAAGCCATATTTTTTTCAGTTTCAAGCTTAAAAAGGTTAATAATACAAATAAAATCAAAAGCCCATCCGCATACGGGGCAAGAAGAAAAAAACTCGTAGGAAATAGAGCAAATAGAATTATTGTGCGAGTCGCTGTAACTTCGGATTCATCTAACCGGGTAATTACATAAAACACCCAAAAAATTCCTATCGCTATAATTGTCGTAACAAACCAGGACGCAAGAGGAAACGATAAATGGAAAATAATTCCTATAAATTTGATTAGATACGGAAACAGTGGAAAAAACGCTGCTAATCTTTCGTCTCCGGAATACCCAACATACGCTATTTGGTTATACCAAAGAGCATCAAACCGTTGAAGCGGCTGAACTAAATAAAAAAAGGAGTCCATTCTATTCATCGGGATATATTCAGAAAAGTTCATTTCTTTTGTAGTAGCGGGAAACGGATCCATCCGTGAAGCAAATTGGAATCCGATGAGAAATAATACAACCCGAAGAAGAATAGTAATGCTTATCGCTAACTTCAATCCTTTATATATATCAGTCCTATTCAATAACATGCCTGACACTATACCCTCAATAGCTTTTACCGTCAAGACAAAATCCAAAGCAAAGGGACGGAGGATCTCCCCGTCCCTTTCTTTACAGTAAACCGTTTCCTAACTTTGGTCTCAAACTCTTAAAATATCTATCAATTACTCACTTGAACGGGAGTATTGATAAACGTCTGTGAATTATTTGCATTAGTTATTACTGTCACAGTTGTTTTAACATCCCCTCCAACTTGTGAACCTGTACCTACGGTATTACCGATCTGAGCACTATGTCCTGTATCTGCTGATACTTTAAGATCATTGATAACAACAGCATTTTGATTATTCGTCACAACATTAGATGAAATGTTGTTTATTTTTGCCACATTAGTTGACCCAAATCCGGTATAGGTATTTGAAGCCGTACTTGAACCGGTACCACACGGGCATCCGGATCCAACAACAGTTAGAGATCTATTTACATCTGTTCCAACTGATACATTGGTTGTTACATTCCCCGAACCACCATTTACGGGGGTTAACACATTTCCAATTGACATACTACCACCAGTATTAGTATGCAGATCAAGTTTGTTCACGACAAACTCTGTCTGGTTATTTCCGACAAAGTTAGTGCTAACATTATTGGTCTTGGATATATTTCTTGACCAAAATCCCGTTCCATAGTTGCTTGCAGTATCTGCAGCCATGGCTGGCACTGCAAATGCAAGAAGCATACCCGCTCCTATTGCAGCACTGATTATTGTTTTTTTCATAATTTATTCACCTCCTTCCAATATAAGATACCCTTACCGCACAAAAAAACACTCTTCCCGGCTGCCATCGTGGCATCCAGGTACGAGTGTATATTTTGGGCAGAGGGCAGGCATAAATATCATAGTTGGGCAAGTTCTGTCTTTATCTATCGGTTAGTACCGGTAGGAAAAGACACCGGGCAGGTGTTAATTAGGACAAAAAAAAGCAATCCTAGTACTATGAATTAGGATTGCTTCCGATTGCGGTCAGCAACATCTATATTCAATGTAGAACACTTTTGAAATACTTGTCAAGAGGTATTTCTTACAAATCCGATTCTCAAGATTAGATTGTTGCAAAGCCATGGTATACTCTAGCCATGATGGCAGGAATGAAATCGTCATTATATCAATTTCTTCTTCGCTATTTTCCGTTCATTGTAGTTTTCTCAACTGCTCTTTATAACCCCACAGATCCGGATCTCGGCTGGCACCTCAAATACGGTGAGTATTTCTTCAAAACAGGTACGATTTTGAAAACAAATCTATTTTCTTCAGATATGGTGGACTACACCTGGGTAAACCATTCCTGGCTCATGGATATTCTTACGTATGTAATTTATCGAATCGGAGGATTTGCCGGACTAAGCATTACCGGAGCACTAATTATAACCGGAATGGTTTATTTTCTATCAAAAACAAACCGCTATTCTTTGTGGGAAAAAGGGGTATTATTTCCCGTGATACTAGTTTTTCTAAATCCTTTATTACAAATCTCTTTCCGGCCTCAACTTGTCAGCCTTTTTTTCATCAGCTTGGAATTATTTCTCTTTAATAAAGCTTCAAAAGATTCTATAAAATACGGAAGTCTATTTATTCCTCTGTTCCTTCTCTGGAGCAATCTTCACGGGGAATTCATATTGGGACTTGGTCTTCTCTTCATATGGGCCTTCATAAACTCAATCGATAATATTCGAAATAATAAAACCAGACGAATACCTTTTGTTTTAATTTGTACTTTATGTACTCTCTTAGCTACCCTCATTAATCCCTTCGGGATCGGTATCATCACAGAAACATTCCGCCATTTTGGCAATCCCCTACAACGTTATATCATCGAATGGAACCCGCTCGATATATTTAGTATTTATTGGTGGTCACTCGTAGGATGGGTAACAATCACAGTTTTTAGCACGAGCATGATAATAAGGAAAAAGAATTACCGACCCTTTTGGTTTACGTTTACTTCTTCTACCATTTTAATTCTCTTATCATTTTGGATGCGGAGATATATTTGGCCGATGATTCTGGTTTCGTTACCGCTAATTACCGAATTTGTCAGGGCGATAAAACCGAAAAATCAGATATTGGCAGCTACAATTCCAATAACCATATTAATATCTATTTATGGATATACCATAACTGTAAAAAATCCCGAAATTTCTTTTTTGACTATGGATTGGGAACGGTACTGTCAATATATATCGTGTTCACAAAATTCTGTTAAGTTCTTACTCACTATCCCCGATCGTTCCCGACTCTTAACGTTTTACAATTGGGGTGGATGGCTAATCTGGAATTATCCAGAGATTAAACCATCAATCGATGGTAGAATGTCGTTATGGATGGATAAGCGCGGATATAGCGCATTCGCCAAGTATTATACCTACGAACAAAACGCTTTGGATATTGACCAATCTGAATATAATCTCGTATATATGAGTCCGACAAAGCCGCTGTACCGACGATTGAAACAATTAACCCAAGATGGTAGATGGAAAGTACTATTCGAAGATTCAAATGCTGCTATTTTCCAACGCGTTCTCCCGCAACCTTCTGATATATTAAGTAATTAATATTATTCTATACTTCCACTTGAGGATTATGGACAACGATTAGCTTTTTGTTTTAAGGCTTTCAACTTGTTTTTGAAAAAACTTTAAATTTATCATCTTTTCCATATACAGGCTCGATGATATTTCCTAATTTTCCGTTAACCGGAATCCCCAGATACCATCCAAGAGTGTGTGCAATTGCGATACCTACGCGAACTCCGGTATAGGAACCGGGACCGGCGGATACATATATCTCTTCCAACTCGGATAATGTCGTATGGTTACTCAACAAGATCTCATGAACTGAAGAAAGCACGGTTTGTGAGGCGCCATCGATGGCAGGCTTTTCTATCTTATCTTCTATTCCATTCCCCGATAGTTGGATGGATATTTTTTTAGAGTCAGTTGTATCGATTGTAAGAATCATAGATTATTCCTTCGTTAATCAATAGAAATCGCACCTTGACGTATAATTCTTGGTGTTATTCCCGTACAGTCAACTACGGTTGAAACTGTTCTAACGCTACATTCTCCTGATAATACATAATCGACTTTCTGGATTAAATCCGGATCAAGATCTTTTTCTTCAAACGGTGTTTCTTTTCCATGAATATTCGCCGATGGTCCCAATATTGGTGCTTTAATTCCTGCAATCATTGATAATGTCTGAACATGATTTGG
>Ga0172379_10002523_pt1 | contig 31928 bp, 29 predicted proteins | sample GrowelOW334metaG_FD_119756 | JGI IMG/M metagenome (GOLD analysis project Ga0172379, IMG submission 119756) | Groundwater microbial communities from an aquifer near a municipal landfill in Southern Ontario, Canada - Groundwater well OW334 metaG | ecosystem: Environmental > Aquatic > Deep...
TAGGAGATGATGTTGGGGTTTTGGGGATGACGCCAACCAGGAAAAACAAACGCCACCTGACCCCTGAGGGCAATGGGAATTTCTCCTTGGTGGTCCAAAAGATACTGCCCATCTTCCTTGCCAAGGTTTGCGGATTCCTCTTCGGCCCTTTTGAGTAATGTCGCACCTCCGGCTCTGGATCCTTTCTCTACGAAATCAACAAAGCGGTAGGTGCGGCCACCAACGACTAAGGGAGCCGACAGTGCATCCCTTATAAGCTGATTGACAAAGTCTCTCACCTTCCCTGTGTTACCCGAGTCGACCAGAATCGCGAATCGCTCAGGTCCAAGCTGCTCTTGCAAATGTGCCACTTTTCGAAACATCTTAATCCTCCTCACCCTTTTGTTAAAGGGTTTACTCCTCACCATCGTCGGCAAAGAGGAAAGTCAATCCTTTTATGACTTTCTTTATATATATTTTTATTAAAATAGACACAAAGAAAGCCAGAAATAATTGGAAAATTAAAGATAAAAAGTACTATCTAATCATTACAACCTAAAACCTAATAATATAGCACATTATTTTAATAAAGTCAATAATTAATTCTTGGTTTGGATTTAATCTTAACAATTATTTTTTATTACGCTTTTTAAAACACCCCAAACAAAAAATAGACTAAAATACCGGGCTGTCTTAGTTTACAAAGATAATTATTAAAATTATTTTATTTTCGCCAAAAAAGCGATTTTTTGTTATAATTGAGTTAAATTAAACCCTTATTTAATAACTCCCTAAATATGCCTATTCCCGGCTTATCTTCAAAAATTAAATCCCCTCAAGATTGGCGAAACAAAAGATTTACCACTACCGGTTTGGGGCCAAGCTCTTTTAACCGGCGGCCGATTTATACCGGCTCTGGTAGAAGGAAAAAACCGTTTAATTTTTTCAAAACCGGTTTGGCACTTTTGGGTATTTTTATTATTTTAGGCAGTGTAATGAGTTTGATTTTTTTGGCCTGGGCCGCTCAAGACCTGCCAAACCCAAACCGCATTTCGGATCGATCGGTGGCTTTGAGCACAAAAATTTATGACCGCACCGGCAAAGTTATTTTATACGATGTTCACGGCACTCAAAAAAGAACTTTTGTTAAGCTTGAAGAAATCCCGAAATTTTTAAAAGATGCAACCATTGCCACTGAGGACCGAAAATTTTATGAGCACAGCGGTGTCAGTATTACCGGCATCATTCGTTCAGTAATTAAAAATATCACTACCGGCAGTAAAGTCGGCGGTTCGACTATAACACAACAGTTGGTCAAAAATGCGATTTTGAGTCCGGAAAAAAAATACACCCGAAAAATCAAAGAAGTGATTTTATCTTACCAGATTGAAAAGAAATTCACCAAAGATGAAATTTTGCAGATGTATTTTAATGAAATTCCTTACGGCTCGGTCGCTTACGGCGCCGAAGCTGCCAGTCAAACTTATTTTGGCAAAAGCGTCAAAGATATCACTTTGGCTCAAGCGGCAATTTTAGCCGCCCTGCCGCAGGCGCCAACTTATTATTCGCCTTACGGCACTCACGTTGACCGATTGTTAGCGCGCCAAAAGTATGTTTTGGACAGCATGGCTGAGCTTGGCTATATTTCCAAAGATCAAGCCGAACAAGCCAAAAAAGAAAAAATTGAATTTCAAAAAAGCAAAGAATCAATCACCGCGCCACATTTTGTGATGTATATTAAAGAATATTTAACGGAAAAATACGGCGACTTGGTGGTTGAACAAGGCGGCCTGAAAGTTATTACCACTTTGGACGCAGACAAACAAAAAATGGCAGAAGAAGCCGTTAAACAAGGCGCGGAAAAAAACCTTAAATGGAACGCTTCCAATGCCGCTTTGGTCGCGCTTGATCCGTTAACCGGCCAAATTTTAGCCATGGTTGGTTCCAAAGATTATTTTGATGAAAAAATCCAGGGCCAGTTCAACGTTGTCACCAGCCCCAGACAACCGGGTTCGTCTTTCAAACCGATTGTTTATGCGGCGGCTTTTAAAAAAGGCTACACTCCCGACACCATTCTTTACGACGTCAATACCAAGTTTTTAAATTACGACGGCCAAAATTACGAGCCTAAAAATTATGACTTAAAAGAACACGGTCCGCTAACAATGCGTTCGGCTTTAGCCGGCTCTTTAAATATTCCCGCAGTTAAAACCATTTACCTAACCGGCGTGGATAAAGTCATTGATTTGGCTCAAGACCTAGGTTATTCCACTTTGAATAATCGCAGCCGCTTTGGTTTGTCTTTGGTTTTGGGTGGTGGTGAAGTCAAACTGCTTGAACACGCTAATGCTTTTGCGGTTTTTGCCCGCGAAGGTGATTGGCACCAAACTGCTTCAATTTTGGAAGTTAGAGATAAGGACGACAATTTACTGGAAGAATTCAAAAAACAGGAAAAAAAGGTTTTGGAAACTCAGGTGGCCAGACAGCTTAATTCAATTTTAACCGATAACGCCGCCCGAGCTTATATTTTTGGTGAAAAAAATTATTTAACTTTGGGCGACCGGCCGGTGGCGGCTAAAACCGGTACCACCAACGATTACCATGATGCCTGGACAATGGGTTTTACACCGTCGTTGGTTGCCGGTGTTTGGGTTGGTAATAACGACAATACGGAAATGAAGCGCGGAGCTGATGGTAGCGTGGTAGCAGCGCCAATTTGGCACCAATTTATGGCAGCCGCTTTGGCTAATACACCGGTGGAAGGTTTTACCGCGCCCGACCCAATCACTACCACTAAACCGATTTTAAACGGTGCCATCGCCAAAGGGATTACTTTAAAAATTGACACTAGCACCGGCCAAGTCGCTAACGACCAAACTCCGTCTAGCCTAATTGAAGAAAGAACTTATCGACCGGTTCATTGCATTTTACATTATATTAATAAAGATGACCCCCAAGGTGATACTTTGCCGGATTTAGCCGATCCGCAGTATCAACGCTGGGAAGAGGCAGTTCAAAATTGGGCCAAGGCTAATAACATCATTGCCCAAGATCCACCGGCAGGCTATGAAAACAATACCGGTAATACCACCGGACAAGCTGCAATTAAAATTATTTCGCCCAGCGCAAATCAAACCATCACTAATCGGCAATTAAACGCCCAGGTGAGTATTGGCAACTCCTTTAATCCAATCAGGGTTGATTATTATTTAAATGATGTCTTAAAAAAATCCATTACTCAGTCACCGTTTGACCTTTCAGTTTATCTTGATGATCCGACCCTAAACAATGGTTTTTATCAGCTGAAGGCCATAACTTTTGATGTTAGTGGTAATAGTAACAGTGACTCAATTGATTTGAATTTGCAGCTGCCACCAATTCCGGCAACTTTAGATTGGACCAGTCCGGCAAATAATGGCACAATTAGTGTCAAAAAATTTCCCTACAGCCTAAAAGCAAATATCAGTAATATCCAAAATATCAATAACATCAGTTTGTACTACCAAGATGGCTTGGGTAAAGAAAATTTCATCGGTACCGCTCATCAGTTTGATGACAGTAAACTTTTAATCCAATGGTTTAGTGCGCCAGCACCGGGCAATTATCAGCTCTATGCTCAAATTACCAACACCGACGGCTATTCTTACAGAACCGAAATTACCAACGTCACCATTAAATAGAAATAAAAAAACAGGCCCCACATTAAGCAAGGGTCTGTTTTTTTTATTAGAAAATTTTATTGTTTAATTGGCATAATAATATAAAGATAATCAGCTTCTTTTTCCGACGGCTTTAAAACACAGGGGCTGGCGCCGTCAATTATATTTATTTCTACTTCATCAACATTAATATTTTGCAAACCGTCAAGTAAGTACCGGTAATTAACCACAATAATATTATCATCACCTGAAGCTGACTCCACCGAAACTTGAGAAATGTTTTCACCCAACTGATTGTTGGCAGCCGAGGCGATCACTTCTTTTTTCTCAATTAAAAATTGTAAGCTAACATCATAAATTCCGCTGCGGGCAAATAAACTAGTGGCTTTGGTTGCATTAATAAATTGAGAAACTCCCAAAACCACCTTGGTATTTAACTGAGTAGGAATAATTTGGCGATAATCAGGATACTGACCTTCGACCAGCCTGGAAACCAATTCAATATTACCAAAGACAAATAAAATCTGATTTTCCGCCAAATAAATTTCCACGTTTTCCATTTCAGAAATTGCCGCCGGATCTTTAAAGCTGCCTAAAATTCTTTGTAACTCTTGCAAGGTTCTGGTTGGAACAATTACTTGTTGATTTTGGCCTTTGGAGTTTTTATCCAAACCAACCGATTTTTCAGCTAAACGATAGCTATCGGTGGCGGCTAAAATTAATTTACCATCTTTAAAATTAAATAAAACACCATTAATTTCCGGGCGACTTTCACTAACAGAGACGGCAAAAATTACCTGACTGACAGCCTGCCGAAATTTTTGTGAATTTAAAATGTAAAGATTTTTTTTACTCACCTGGGGAATTAAAGGAAAATCAGTGGCGGGCTGACCTTTAATTTTAGTGGAGTGGTTTTTACATTTAATATCTAAAACCTGGTCGCCATTATTTTCATTGTCAACAATTAAATCCACCCGTTCTTTTGGTAATAAACTAATATAATCAGCTAATAATCTTGATTGAACCGTAAAATCACCTTCGGCTTCCACTTTTCCTCTTACCACACAACTTACGCCAATTTCCAAATTAGTGGCCGAAAGTTTAATAGTGTTTTCTTGAGCTTGAATTAAAACATTATTCAAAATCGGTAGAGCCGCATTTTTAGAAGCAATGTGACTGACTACAAACAAGCCTTGATTTAAATTTTCTTGAGTGCAGGAGATTTTCATATATTTCTTTTCTATATATATTAACTATTATTATAAGCGAGTGGATAAGTAGGATAAGTGAAATTTTTTGGTGGGTTGAGTATTTTTTTTCAGGTCAAACCGGTTGGAAGTTGCGGATGGATTTGTGAATAACTTTGGTATAAATTCAGCCTCTGATTTTTTGATTTTTTTATCCTCTGGTTTCTCTTATTTTATACAAAGGTTTATCCAATTTTTTATCCGCAACTTTTTTAAGCTTGTTAACAGCTTATTAAGATTAATTGTAAAGTTTTTCTCTGATCAGTTTAATGTCCTGATTGATTTTTTCATCGTCATCAATGGCTTTACTGATTTTTAGGTGAGCATGCATGGCAGTGGTGTGATCGCGATTACCAACCTCTTGGCCAATTGACGGATAGGAATTTTTTAATTCTTCTCGCATTAAGTACATCACAATTTGCCGGGGTAAGGCAAGGTTTTTTTTGCGGCACTCACCAAGTAAATCTTCAATTTTAATGTCAAAAAATTCCGCAACTAAATTTATGATTTGTTTAGGGGTGATGGATTTTTTTCGCTGCGAAGAGGTGACAGAAACTAAGATTTTTTTGACATTCTCCAAAGTCGGCAACATCCCGTTTAATTGATGGTAGGCAATAAGCTTGTTTAAAGCGCCTTCCAGCTCCCGAACGTTATTTTGGATATTAGCAGCAATAAAAGTAACGATTTCATCTTCAAGCTTGAAATTTTTCTCTTGGCATTTAGCGCGCAAAATTGCCGAGCGAGTTTCCAGGTCAGGAGTTGAAATATCAGCAATCATTCCCCATTCAAAACGAGAAACTAAGCGGCTTTCTAGGGCGGGAATAGCTTTTGGCGGCCGATCAGACGTAATTACCACTTGTTTATTGGCCTGATGCAAGTCGTTAAAGGTGTGAAAGAAAGCTTCCTGGGTGCCTTCTTTACCGGCTAAAAACTGGATATCATCAACCAGTAAAATATCAACTGAGCGGTAGGTGTCTTTAAATTTTTCGACCCGATTACCGGAGATTGATTTAATGAAATCGCTGGTAAATTTTTCACAAGAAACGTAAAGAACTTTTTTATTTGGATTATTTTTTAAAATTTGATTGCCAATTGCCTGCATTAAGTGGGTTTTACCCAAACCGACGCCGCCATAAATAAATAATGGATTATAAACTTCACCGGGTCTTTGGGCGACAGCCGCACTGGCGGCTTGAGCCAATTCATTGCCTTTGCCAATGACAAAAGTATTGAAGGTATAGCGCGGATTTAAACCAAACTCATTAATAGTTGAGATTTCTACGGTCGGCAGCGGCGATTCAACGGTAATTTTTTCAGTGGCTTGGGCCAAAGCCTCGGTTTCCTCGGCTTTTTCTTTGGTTTCAACTTGGTAAATAACGTTTTTTACTTTATTGCCGGTAATTTTTTGCAAAGCTTTTAAAATGGCGCTATGGTATTTTTTTTCCAGCCAGGCTTTGGTAAAAGTATTAGGTACACCAATAATCACTGTTTCGTCTTTGTAAGAAGAAACAAATGTGTTTTTAAACCAGGTGGTAAAATTGGCTCGGCTTAAAGTTAGTTCCAATTCTCCTAAAGTTGCCTGCCAAATTTTTTGCTCTACCATTTTTTTATATTTTTTATTTTAATAAATCTTTTTATGGTGAATTTAAAGTTTGGGCATTACAACGGTTGTTCAGACAAATACTTTTTTTGGAGATAGCCCGGGAGATTAAATCGTCAAATTGCTTAAGCCGGATGGGTGCTTACTTTTACGGCTCTGCTAAGGATTAAAATTTAATTATTCCTTGTTAGCAATTATAGCACAAAGGAGTTATCCACAAAACCAGGTTTTAAGCCGGTAAATGTGAATAAGGTGTTGATTAAATGGGGATTAGATTGTTAAATTTGCGTTACCAAAATCAATCCCCTGCCAATTAAGAGAATAGTAGGCAAATATTGACTTAACTTATATATTTTGTTATTATAACAGGGTCTTAAATCATAATGTACCAATCCAACTTACAGTATTATTTTTTGATATTACTGCTTTAAGGTTTAAATCCTAGATTGGGCTGGTCAAATTATAAAATTATGCCAAAAAGAACTTATCAACCTAATCAACGAAAAGCTAAACGAAAACAAGGATTTCGTCGCCGAATGCAGACTGCCAACGGCCGAAAAGTTTTGAAAAGACGCCGCGACAGGCAGCGAAAGAAACTTACCATCTAATCATGATCCCTGCCAATCAGCGCTTAACTCAAGACCGTGATTTCAAACGGATTAATTCTTTGGGTAAAGCCTATTTTTGCCAGCTTTTTCGAATTAAAATTTTACCCAATCAACGGCCGGTTAGTCGCTTAGCAGTGGTTGTTTCCACTAAGGTTAGTAAAAAAGCAACTTTACGCAACCGGTTAAAACGTCAGTTTAGGGAAATTATTCGCTTAAATAGGGAAAAAATCAAGACTGGTTATGACATTATCTTGTCGCCAAACAATCAGGCTTTGGGACATAAATACGCCGATTTGGAAGAAAATTTTTTAGCCTTACTAAATAAAGCCAGGCTTTTGCAATGAACTTTTTTACTTTACAGGCCAGGCTTTTAGTTTTGCGATTGATTAAAATTTACCAAAAAACCATTTCCTTTGATCACGGAATATTTTCCGGTCTTTACCCAAACGGCTTTTGCCGGTTTCATCCGACCTGCTCCGAATATGGCTATCAAGCCATTGAAAAATATGGAATCATTAAAGGCGGTTTTAAGGCTTTGTGGCGAATTTTGCGCTGTAATCCCTGGAATAAGGGTGGCCATGATCCGCTCAAGTAATTTGAAATTTAATTGCTAAATATAACTATGACCTATTTATTTAACACCGTTTTGTTTCAGCCACTTTTAAATCTTTTAGTCTTTTTTTATAATGTTATTCCTGGCCACGATGTTGGGATTGCCATTATTCTTTTAACTTTGGTTATTAAATTAATTTTATATCCTTTCTCTTTGCAATCGATCCGCTCGCAAAAAGCGTTGCAAAATTTACAACCAAAAATTGACGCGGTAAAAAAACAGTATAAAGATGATAAAGAAAAACAAGCCAAAGAAATGATGGCTTTATATAAATCAGAAAAAGTTAATCCCCTTTCTTCTTGTTTGCCTTTATTAATCCAACTGCCATTTTTAATCGCGGTTTATCAGGTTTTTCGAACCGGGTTGGATTCCAGCAGTTTAAATTTACTTTATCCCTTTGTTCAAAATCCCGGCCATTTAAATTCAATCTCTCTTGGTTTGATTGATTTATCAAAACCAAACGTAGCGCTGGCTTTTTTAACCGGTTTGGCCCAGTTTTGGCAAACCAAAATGTTAATTGTCAAAAGACCACCCAAGAAAATGCCTGGAGCAAAAGATGAAGATATGATGGCGATTATGAACCAGCAAATGCTTTATTTTATGCCGGTTTTGACCGTAATTATCAGCGTGGGTTTGCCCTCCGGCTTGGTTTTATATTGGTTTTTAATGACGGTTTTGACCGCCGCACAGCAGCTTTGGATGTTTCGCAAAGATAAAACCAAAGAAGTTGAAGTGATTAATACTAAATAGTATGTTAATTTCCAGCGTTGATTTAATTAATTTGCCGGTGTTTTCCCAAAGTGGCAAACATTTAGGCAAAATTATTTCTTTTGATGTTGATATTGATTTAAAACTGATTAAACAGTTTTATGTCAAAACTGGTTTAATTAAAGGTTTGTGGCATCAGCAATTATTAATCAGCCCAAGCCAAGTAATTTCAATCAGTAAAGAAAAAATGGTTGTTGATGATGGGGTAATTTCGAATTTAGCCAAAGAGACGGAAAAAATGACTGTTGCCACTCCGGTGACTGAATAAAATATTTCAAATAGACTGAGCCGGTTGCCTTTGGCGACCGGTTTTTGGTTATAAAAAAAGAGGCCGATAAAAATTATCAGCCTAAAGTTAAAGGTTTGGCTATTTGATCCAGCCCTGACCAAACTGTCGGTGCAAGGTTTGGTCTAGCTCTCGAAATGACCGGTCCCACTCCGGAACTCGATTGATCTGTGCTTTGGCATGTGGGCCATAGCGCTGGGGACTAAAGAACTTTTGCATCACCTCGGTTCTTAAGTGTTGCAATTCTTGGGCAGTGGTGCCTGGTGCTTTGATGATCGGAAACTCAGTTGACATTAGTGAGTAATTTCGGCCATCACCCTCAAGCAGGTCTCTTTGTTGGAGTTGTCTAAACTCCGGAGTGTAAAGAGGGTAAACCATCCAGGAGATTCGAATTGTGTCGCACTCAGTTGCCAAAATCGCTTCGCCTTCTTCACGAATGTCAGCTACTGTCTCCACTCGGCCCTCAAAAATCCCGCCGAAGATATAGTAGAATTTAGACATGATCTTAATATCTTTTAGCACCTGCGCTACTTGTTGAGTCTTGGCTTGCCATTTAGCGATACTCATTGAAGTACCACTTTTTAGACGGTTGGTCAGCGATTCCACGCCAAACCCGATTTGGGTACAACCGCCATTTTTCATAATCTCAAAGCACTCCAAATCGACGTCCAATCGGCACATAGCGTACCATTTTAGTCCAGTTTTACCGACCTTTTGGCACAACTCACGTAGCCACTCTTTGTTGTGATTTTGGTTGCCTACTGTTCCGGGTGCGTTCAGGTCGACACAGAATCCGAAGTTTGTCCCGTATTCTTTCTGACAAAATCGGATTTCTTCGGTAATGTCGCCAATGTCGCGATACAAAACTGCGGGTTGTCCTTGGCAACAAGGAAACATCCTCTTTGAAGAACAGAACCGGCAATTGTACGGACAACCGCGTGACCAAACAAACAAGGCCACCCCTCTTTGTTGACTTGGTGCCGGATAGTACAGGCCGTAGCGTCGGCTTTTAAGCATTTTGTCTTTTGGCCGCAAAGGCATTGGGTTTAAGCGCGGGTCAAAACGATAAAGATGATTGGCCCACAACTTGCCTTGGTGATAAACAATGCCGTCCACGTCGTTGGCTTTAATCTGGCCATTGAGATATTGGAAAATTCCAACAATGCTCAACTCCCCTTCTCCAGCAACCACGAAATCAAACAACGGTTTGCCATTAGTGGTTTGGGTCAAAACTTCCTTGGGCGCGCTGGCAGCGTGGTAACCGCCGACTACAGTGATAATCTTTGATTGAGCCAGTTTTACCTTTTGAGCCAGCTCCCTGGTTTTGTTGTAGTTGAAAGTCAGGCAGGAAAAACAAACCGCTTGCGGATTGCCGGCCAAAGCTTCTTGGACGCTGACAACATCAGAGCGAGGCCAGACAAGCTCAACCTCAAAACCGTTTTTTGCAAGCCATGAGGCCACATAGCCAGCGCCAATTGGTTCATGATCTCGGAAGTTGATGTCATCGACTTGGTCTTGGCAAACACCGCCTTGCCGGCGTAAGTCAGAAACCATTTTGGCACTGCCAACATCTACCACATTAACTCGCTTAATCATAACTTGCTCCTTTATCAACCGCTAGGTTGGTAATGTTGCATCCTCAAAGCGATCCAGCAAAAAGTCGAGCGACTGGCTCGACTAGATAAATCGCTTAATTGGATGGGCAAGCTATGGTTTAGGCTCTAAAAGTTTCCACATCATTTCAAAATAGACTCGATGAGTTTGAGCAAAGTCTTTGCTTTCTATTACCATAATGATATTTTCTTCTCTGGTTGAAAACATGGCAATTTTGTCACCAAAAATTATTTCTGACGAAGGAAATTCAAATCCCTTTGGTGCCAATCTGGTTTCGCGGTTGTATTTTTTGTCTGCTTCGTACATTTTTACTGCCAATTTGGAATTTTCATTTATTGCCCGACTGGAGATTCCCATAGTTGATTTCTTTTTTTGTATTTCATCTAGAAAATCTTCACCAATAAACTTTACAAAAGTTTCAATCCTGGAAATGCTTAAAAAGTTTTCACCACCGAAGCTTAAGATTTCGTCCCAAACTTTTCTAAAGCCATCTTTTCCGGTATAAACTCTGATTTGTGGCTTGAAATTTTCAGCTGCGTTTACACTTTTAATAATCGGTAAAATATCCTCGACTAGATTTTTTGCTTTTGTTAACTCTTGATGTTTTTGATTCAAAAGATTATAGAATTTATTGGTTGGATTTTCTACTACAATTCGACGTTTTAAGCCCTGTTTAACTTCAGCCAAAAATCCCCCCTTCTTTAATTTTTCAACAATATCGTAAACTGTACCACGACTTAAGCCGGTATCTTTGGCTAAATCAATAACACTTGAGTATCTTCGCTCCAAGGCAGCTGAATAAACTTGAGCCTCTTTTTTTTCTAACCCTAGTTGTAAAAGGGCTTGATTTAATTGATTTTCTTCAATTTTATTTAACATTTTATTATGGTTTAATTATTAAATTATGTCAATTGTAATTGGCATTTATAAATAAAATATATAATTTTTTGTTTATTTTTAGCTAAAAATTAGTGATTAAAAAAATGACGGTTTATATCGTCATATTACTAAATTAATTAGATTTAGGCAAGGATTTACATATTTTTTAAAAAAAGAGGACTCGGTTGATTGAGTCCTATTCAAGATGCAAATTGCCGGTAGCTGTCCCCAGGATAATTCCCGTTTGGATCTTAAGGTCGAGAAACTTGTTTCTGAGGTAGACCCTGATTCTTGACAAATCAAGCTTTTGGGTCTCGTTTTCCTCGTCCCAGTCAGCGATACCATAGGCACCGCAGTCATCATGGGCAAGGACAAGCACCGAAGTGATTCCGTGCAGCTTTTGGGCCAATCGAATTTGCCGAAGCAAAGTCCAACGTTCCCAAGGCCGCCACCAGGGGGCAAGGAGTCCTTTGGCTGAGCCAGCTAAGGAAACCAGGTCATATTCTCCGACCCGTAGTCCAAGCCTGTTTAGGATCGCAGGCAACTCTGCCTGTAGCCTGTAATCCATACAACAAATTACTAGTGCTTTGCATCCGTGTGGCATGCAATTCCTCCTTGTTCAAATCATGCCTAGTCTTTAAGTTGCGCATTCGGAACTCCCGAGGCACTTTTAAAAGATTAACTATTTTTAGCATAAAAATAACTTTCTGTCAATGGTTTTAAAAATAAAAAACAAAAAAAGACCTAATTTTAGGCCTTTTTTATGTAGAGTGGTTTAAAACTAAATTTTAACCGGAGTCAGACTGAGTTTTCCGCTGGGTACGCCCTTGATGATGTATAGTTTAACCTTTAGGTCCGGATAATTTTGGTTGATTTTGGTTTGGATTGAGGCTAAATCACTAAGCTGAGTTTTTTCTTCTTCAGCTGGATCAGCAATACCATAGGCGCCACAGTTATCATGATATAAAATTACAATTTCGCTGATACCATGGAGTTTTTTTGAAAGCTCAATTTGTTTAAATAACATTTCGCATTCGCCCGGTTGTTCAGATAAAGCGCATTTAGCAGCACCTGCCAAAGAAACGGTATCAAAATCGCCTTCAGCATAACCTTCTTTGGCCAAAAGTTCGGATAAAACGCTTGGCTTGATTCGAAAGTCCATGCAGCGGATGACTAAAGCTTTGCAAGTATGAGACATAGATTAGATATTAGGTTAATAGAGGTTAGGTTGATAGGTTTTTGGTTATTCGGCTTGAGGGGGTTGATTGGTAATATTTGGCTGATAGGTTTTTTTCTTTTTGGCAACCCTTAAACGAGCCAATTCTTTTTCAATCTTTGAGGCCAGGGCGGTATATTCAACTTCTTCTTTGTTTTTTAATTCGCTCATTAGTTTTTGGGCTCGTTCTTTGGCTTCGATTGCTCTGGCTTCGTCGATTTCTTCGGCACGTTCAGCCGATTCGGTTAAAACTAAAACTTCATTTTGTTTAATTTCCAAAAATCCGCCGGAAACTGCCATGATTTCTTGCTCGTTGCCATTTTTGACTACCAATTCGCCAGCCTGAACTATTGCCACCAATGGAATATGGTGGGGTAAAACCGTGATTTGGCCCAGTTCGGTTGGAATAGTCACTTGATCAATTTCTTTTTCGTAGACTATTTTTTCCGGCACGACAATTTTAAATTTAATTTTTGCCATGAAATTGGAATTATTTTTTTATTTCGTCAATTAAACCTTTCATATAAAATTCTTGTTCGCCAACGCCATCATACTCGCCGGTCAAAATCGCTTTAAAGCTTTTAATGGTATCAGCCAAAGAAACATATTTACCAGGCATGCCGGTAAAGGTTTCGGCCACAAAGAAAGGCTGAGATAAAAACTTTTGAATTTTTCTGGCGCGAGAAACGGTTAATTTATCCTCTGGAGACAATTCTTCCATGCCTAAAATGGCAATAATATCTTGTAAGTCTTTGTAGCGCTGTAAAACTTTTTGAACACCCCGGGCAACATCGTAATGCTCTTGGCCGACGATGTGCGGATCCAAAATGGTTGAAGAAGAATCCAATGGATCAACTGCCGGGTAAATACCCATATCAGATAAAGCGCGAGATAATACCACGGTCGAATCAAGGTGAGCAAAAGTGGTGGCTGGCGCCGGATCGGTTAAATCGTCAGCCGGCACGTAAACTGCCTGAACGGAAGTAATTGAACCTTTTTTGGTGGAAGTAATTCTTTCCTGCATTTCGCCCATTTCGGTGGCCAAAGTTGGCTGATAACCCACAGCGGAAGGAATGCGACCTAGTAAGGCAGACACTTCGGAACCGGCCTGAGTAAAACGGAAAATATTATCAATAAACAGTAAAACATCTTTGCCTTCTTGGTCGCGGAAATATTCAGCCATGGTTAAAGCGGATAAACCAACTCTTAAACGAGAACCCGGCGGTTCATTCATCTGGCCAAAAACCATGGCGGTTTTTTTAATAACGCCAGAAGCGGTCATATCACGGAATAAATCATTGCCTTCTCTGGTTCTTTCGCCAATACCGCCAAAAACAGAATAGCCGCCGTGCTGGGAAGCGATGTTTCGAATTAATTCTTGGATCACAACGGTTTTGCCGACACCGGCGCCGCCAAACAAACCAACTTTACCACCTTTGACAAACGGACAAATCAAATCAATTACTTTAATGCCGGTTTCAAATATTTCAACCTTGTTTGATTGTTCGGAAAATTCCGGAGCTGGCCGGTGAATCGGCCATTTTTCCTTGGTAACGGCTGGTTCTTTTTCATCTAAAGGCTCACCTAAAACATTAAAAATTCGACCCAAAGTTTCCGGACCAACTGGGACGGAAATTCCTTGTTCCAAATCAGTGACTTCCAAACCGCGTTTTAAACCATCAGTTGCACCCATGGCAACCGCTCGGACCAAATTGCTGCCCAAGTGCTGCTGGGTTTCCAAAACCAAAGTCTCCGAGCCATTTTTTACTTCCAAGGCGTTATAAATCGCTGGCAGCTTTTTTTCAAAAGAAATGTCAACGACGGCACCGATAATTTTTTTAATTTTTCCAATGTTTGCCATAAAATATTAAATTATAATTATTAATTTGAAAAATTTATTTATTCCAAAGCGGCTTTACCACCGGTAATTTCAGCAATTTCTCTGGTGATGCTGGCTTGTCTGGCTTGATTGTAAGCCAAAGTTAAAGCGGCAATCATATCTGAAGCGGCACTGGAAGCGTTTTTCATGGCCATCATTCTAGCCGATTGCTCCGATGCGGAAGCTTCCAAATAAGCCTGATACAACTGAACTTCGATCAAGTGAGGCAAAAACCGGTTTAAAACTTCAGCCGGGTTTGGCTCAAACAAATATTCTAAATTATCAGCCGGTAAATTCTCAGAAGTTGAGCCGACATTGCCCAAATCAGCATCAACGGTTGGTTCTAAAGGTAGTAACTGTTTAATTTTTGGTTTTTGAACCAAAGCTGAATAATAATCAGTATAGGCAACCATTACTTTGTCATAAATTCCCTGGTTAAAATCTTTAACAACCATTTTGGCCAAAGGTGAAGCTTCGGCTGAATTGCTGACCACTTCGGACTTGGTAAATTCAGCCGTGACTGATTGGCCGTTTCTGACCAAAAATTCACTACCCTTTTTACCGACAGTCAGCCAATGAATTTTCACTTCGGGGTTATTTTCTTTTTCAGTTTTGGCAAAATTAATCGCTTGGGAAATAATTTGCGAATTATAGCCGCCACAAAAGCCGCGGCTGGCCGTTACCAAAATTACGGCGATATTATTAACCTGCTGTGGTTTTTGCAAAAGCGGATGGTAAGCATTGGTAACTTTTTTAGCCAGATTAACAACTAATGTCCAAGCATTTTGGGAATACGGTCGGGAGGCTAAAACCGAATTAACGGCTTTGCGCATTTTGGCAGCCGAAATCATTTCCATGGCTTTGGTGATTTTTTTGGTACTGCCGATGGAACGGATGCTTTTTTTAATTGTTTTGGTGGAGACAGCCATAGTTTAATAATTTTCAATTATCAATTCTCATTGAATTTACAATTTTCAATTCGCAAAGGCCAATTGTATACTTTGAAAATTGATTATTGTGAATTGATTGAAAATTTATTTACTTAAACTTACAAAATTTTCCTTATACTCGCCAACCACTTTTTTGATTTCAGCTTCAATCTCTGAAGTTAATTGTTTTTCTTTGGTAATTTTATCTAAAAGTGATTTGGCGTTGGTAGTGCAATATTGGTGTAAACCGGCTTCAAAAGCTCGGACTTTTTCAACCTCAACATCATCAATTAAACCATTAATGGCAGAATACAAAATTATAACTTGTTGGGTTACCGGCATTGGTTCGTACTGACCTTGTTTTAAAATTTCAGTCAAACGGCGGCCGCGATCAATTTGCAGTTTGGTGGCTTTATCCAAATCAGAACCAAATTGGGCAAAGGCGGCTAATTCACGAAACTGAGCCATTTCCAGTTTTAATTTTCCAGCCACTTGTTTCATGGCTTTAATTTGAGCGGCTGAACCCACGCGGGAAACGGAAAGTCCGGTGGCAATGGCCGGGCGAATACCTTGATAAAATAAATCGCCTTCCAAAAAGATCTGGCCGTCAGTAATTGAAATAACATTGGTTGGAATATAAGCAGAAATGTCGCCGGCCTGAGTTTCAATAATTGGTAAAGCAGTCAGAGAGCCGCCGCCGTAATCTTGGTTTAATCTAGCGGCACGTTCCAAAAGCCGGGAATGTAAATAAAAGATATCGCCCGGATAAGCTTCGCGGCCTGGTGGTCTTTTTAAAACCAAAGAAATTTCGCGGTAAGCGACGGCTTGTTTAGATAAATCATCATAAATAACCAAAACATCTTTGCCCTGATCCATGAAATATTCACCCATAGCACAACCGGCAAACGGTGCGATATAAAGTAATGAGGCCGGGTCAGAAGCGCCGGCAACTACCATAGTGGTATATTCCAAAGCGCCACGACTTTCCAATTCGCGATAAATTCTTGCCACCTTGGCTTCTTTTTGGCCAATCGCAACATAAATACAGAAAATATCTTGACCTTTTTGGTTAATGATAGTGTCAATTGCAATGGCGGTTTTGCCGGTTTGGCGGTCGCCAATGATTAATTCGCGCTGGCCGCGGCCGATTGGAATCATTGAGTCAATGGCTTTAATGCCGGTTTGTAAAGGAGTGTTAACCGGATAACGAGTAATAACGCGAGGAGCGATTTTTTCGACCGGATAATATTTTTCAGCTTTGATTTCGCCTTTGCCATCAATTGGTTGACCCAAAGGATTGATAACGCGGCCGATGATGCCGGGGCCAACCGGTACTTCCAAAATGCGGCCGGTGCTTTTGACGACGCTGCCTTCGGTAATATTTTGATATTCACCCAAAATAATGGCGCCGACAAAATCTTCTTCCAAGTTTAAAGCTACGCCAAAAACATTATTACCAAAATCCAAAATTTCTGATGCCATCACTTCGGAAAGTCCCGAAATTTTAGCAATGCCGTCGCCGACTTCCATGACGGTGCCGACTTTTTCCACTTTAGCCTGACTTTGGTAATCTTTAATCTGTTGTTTGATTGATTCAATGATTTGATCTTTATTCATAATATTTGAAATATTTTTAAGCCGTTGCTAATTTTTTACGCAAGTTTTGCAGCTGGGTTTTCAGACTGCCGTCAATTAAAGTATCGTTAAAGTGTAAAATCATTCCGCCAATCAATTCGGGATTAATTTTTTCAGCTAACTCAATTTGCTGGCCGGTATTTTTTTTCATTTCTTTGATAAGGTCTTCTTTTTCAGCCAAGCTTAAAGCAAAAGCGGTTTCAATGGTAATTTCAACAATCCCCTCTTTTTCGTTATAATACTTTTTAAAATCAGAAATAATTTTATCGGCCGAAGACAACAAACCCTTGCGCGCTAAAATTTTGATTAAATTTTGCAGCGCTTGTTTCAGTTCAGTCGCATTGCTTTCTTTAGCCACTTGGTAAAGGGCAATGGCGTATTTTTTCGTATTTATTCTCATACTCGGCCAATATTAATTATTTCTGATCCTTATTTTTTAATGTCTTTTAAAGTGTCGGCGACTAAGTCGCGATTAATTTTTTTGTCGACCACTTTTTCCAGGACTTTAGTGGTGGTATTAATGACTAAATCAGCAATATCAGATTTAATTTCGCCAAGCATTTTGGCTTTTTCGCCGGCTAACTGAGCTTTACCGTCATCAACGACTTTTTTTACCTCGGCTTTGGCCTGGGCAACGCTTTTTTGTCGCTCAGCAGCAGCAATTGCGGTTGCTTCGGTGATTAAAGCCTCGGATTTTTGTCTGGCTTCTTTGATAATTTGCTGTTTTTCTTCCTCAGAATTTTTTAAATTTTGGGAAATTTGTTTAGCTTCTGCCAAACTTTTTTCGATCGTTTTGGTTCGATCTATCATTTTGGCCGAAAGCGGTTTGAAAACAAAGTACCACAAAACAGAAGCGACAATCGCAAAATTGATTAATTGCGCCAGCATTAATTTCCAGTCGATATGAAATGTGGAAATAATAGAATCCATAATGTTTTTCAGCGCTTAACGCTTGAATTGAGCGCTAACCGATTATAATTTTTTAGCCCAAGATTAGGAAATAGAGAAAGCGATAACCAAAGCGTAAATAGCGACAGCTTCAGCGAAAGCAGCGGCTAAAAGCATTGGGACTAAAATTTTACCGGCAGCTTCTGGGTTGCGGCCAATTGATTCCATGGCGGCAGCGCCAATTTTGCCAATGGCTAAAGCTGGACCGATTGAACCGATACCAATGGCTAAAGCTTTAGCTAGTGTAGTTAATTCCATAGTTTTTATCTCCTTTTTATTGCAGCTTAATGCTGCTTAATTATTAAAACTCTAATATCTAATATCGAAATTCTAAACAAATTCCAAATGCCAATATTCCAAATTCTAAATGTTGAACCCAACCGTTTGTAATTTATGATTTAGAATTTATTTAGGGTTTAGGATTTAGTGCTTAGGATTCATTAAGCTCCTTCTTGAGCATGTTCTTCATTGTGGCCGGTAGTCATAACGGTCAAAAATACTAAAGTCAGCATGGCAAAAATCAAAGCCTGAATCATGCCAACAATAATTTCCAAAAACATAAAAGGAATCGGTAGGATAAAGGCAAAGATTGCTGCCATAGCGCCCAATAAAACTTCGCCGGCAAAGATATTACCAAATAACCTAAAGGATAACGAGGCTACTTTGGCAAATTCACCAATAATTTCGATGATGCCTACAAAAAATTTAATTGGGTTGACTAAAATTGCGGTATATTCTTTTTCTTTAAAAACTTTTTTGGGAATTTCCAAAAGCAAATCAATGCCGACAAATCGGTTTAAATGGCTCCAGGCGCTAGTGGTAATCACCCCAAAAATATGGGTTAAAATTACTGCCATAATTGCCAAAGCCAAAGTCATGTTTAAATCAGCCGTAGCGCCGCGCAACAAAGGGACAAAAATATTTTCGCCGCCGTGAGTTTGGACAAAACCGATTGAACCAACACCAGGCAATAAACCCAGCCAATTATTTAATAAAATAAAAACAAAAAGCGGTAAAACCAGTGGTAGAAATTTTAAAGATTTTTCCCGGGAGCCAGTAACCGAATCGGCTAGATTTAAAGCGCTGTCAAAAATAATTTCCAAATAATTTTGAATTCCTTTTGGGATATTGTTGATTTTTTTTCTAATTACTACCGAAGATAATACAATAATGGCCAAAACAATCCAGGAGTTCAGTAAAGAATTGGTAACGGTGAAATTACTGATATGAAAAATTGGTTCGGCAAATAAAGTGCTTTCCGTTTTGATTTCTTCGGTTTTAGCTTCTGCCGGAACTTGATGATTAGCACCAGTCTCGACTTGTTGAGCTTCTGCTTGAGTTTTAACTTCTTGGCTGTTCATTATTATCTAAATTATTATTTTTAATTTTAGCTTCTTTTTCCAGCTCTTTTATATATTGAGTGGTTTCCTTCACTAGGCCAAAGGCAGTGATCAAAAAAGCAAAACCGGTAGTGGCCAAAAATAGCCAGGGTTTGGTATTAAATTTTTGGTCAAGCCAATTGCCTAAAAATAAAGCGGCAATCAGTGGTCCAACCAACCAGCTGGACAATTGGACGAATAAACTAAGGCCTTTTTGCCATTCTTTGTCGTCGCCGGATGTTTTTTTGGGATTCATTTTCAAAGGTAATTATGATAAATAGCTTGTTTTTAGCTCTTTTTGCTAATTTGTCTAAAAATAAAAAAAGTTTTGCTATTTATACTTTTTTAGCTAAAATTAAACAAATTTTTATAGCTAAACCATAGACTTTAGTATAGAAAAAAAACTGAATCTGTCAAGGGTCTTTACTTTATATTATAGCACTTTTGCCCGTTTAATCGAAAAAATACTGAGAAATTAGCTAATTAATTAATAAATTGCTAAAAATCAGCCTTTTGGGCTGATAATTTAAGTCACTATGTAAAATAACGGGTTAAAACATTCTTTTTTTACCAACAATAATTTTGAGTTTTTCGGTGGCAATTTCCACTTCCACCGGCGTTTTTAAAACCCGTTGGCCGTCAGTTATTACCGAAAGTGAAGTTTTGCTTTTAATCGCGATTTTTTTAAACGGGATAATACTTTTTTTGAGCTGAGCGGATTTTTTGAAAGCATTTTCAAACCAGGAAGTAATTGGCTGAATTAAAATTTCCAAATGACCATCCTGGGGATTGAAATAATTTGTTTGGTTTTGGGCATTGGCTAAAATCGGTCGTAAATTGCAAATGCAAACTTGGTCGTTGCCCTGGGGTTTGATCCGATAATTATTTTCGCATTCAATGGTCACGTCGCCTGCCGAAACGGTAATATTAGAAAGAAAAAAAGTACCATTGGCTTGGCCCAAATCAACTTTTTCAACGATTCTGGCAGCAATGGTTTCACAGGCTTGATCCGGTGAACCGATGCCTAACATTTGGGCGATTTTATTTTCATTACCAACCGGAATAAATCCCAAAATAATATCAAGTTTGGCTACGGCATTAATAATTTGAGTGAAAGTTTTGTCATCACCAACCACGATTACGGTTTTGATCCCGTGTTTAACCTCGTCGGCTAGTAAATCGTTCACATTTCTCAAAGGCGAGAGCCGATAAATTTTTCCGCCAATACCTAAATCTGTCAGCCGAGTTTCAATCCGAGCTAACAGGCTATTGTATTTTTTATTATTGAGAAAAGAATCGTAAAGATAGAGATACATAAATTTGCCGGCCAAAATTCTGGCTTAACTGGGTTTTATTTAATCTTTTCGGCCATGGGCTGAATTTTTTCCCGATTGATCACCGGCAATTTTGGTTTTTCTTCGATTTTTTCGGCTTTAGCTCTTTTGTCTTCACCGGCCAAACACTTCCCTTGTAAAGTGGCACCGGCGCTGATAACAATGGTTTTGGTTTTAACATCACCAAAAACTCTGGCAGTACTGGTTAATTCTAAGCCTTCTTTGATGGTAATATTACCTTGGACTTCACCGGCAATAATGGCGTTAGCCGCCCAAATGTCGGCAAAAATTTTGGCCTCATCACCAATCCGTAAATTTTTTTCCGTTTTAATACTACCCGAAACCGTGCCTTCAATAATGATATCACCATTAGCCACAAAGTTACCTTCCACCTGGACGGAAGGGCCAATGATTGTCTCAATTTCTTCGCCGTTTTCTTTTTTAAACATAAATTTATACATTAATTTTAATTAACTACGCTACCTTAGTTATTGTAATTTTTTTCAGCCCAAGTGTCAATTTAGCCAATCTGGAAAATTCTAAACCAAAAACCCTGAATTTTAAACATTTGGCTAACTATAGTTGGAGTTTGTTATTTGTTTAGGATTTTAGATATTAGAAATCAGAATTTATTCATGGGACTTGCTATTTTCTTCAATCTTTGTTAGAATAAGCAGGTATTTTAATCATTATAATCATTTTACATTTATGCCAGTTAAAAAAGCCGCTTTTAAAGATTTACGCCAAAATCAAAGACGAGCCGAAAGAAATAAAAAAATCAGAAGCGATATTGAAGCTTTGATTAGAAAAGTCAGAAAATCAATTACCGCCAAAGACCAAGCCAAGGCCGTTGAATGGCTCAAAGAAGCGATTAAAAAATTAGACAAAGCTGTTGCCAGAAATGTGGTGAAAAAAAATACTGCCGCTCGCAAGAAATCTCGCTTGGCCAAGGCAGTTAACAGTCTAGCCAAAAAATAATTATCCTATTTATCTATTTTAAAGCCGGTCGCCTCAGGCGACCGGCTTTATTTTTAGTTAAGACTTGATAACCAATAAATCAAACATCACCTCGGGATCGGTTTGACTGGTTTTTATTTTATAATCAATCGCCAAAAGGTTTTGGTAAGTTTTTTTGAGTTTATCCAAATCAAAATTTTGGATTTGGGCCATGGTTTTTTTGACCACAAACGGATGCAGACCCAATTGGTAGCCCAGCCGTTCGCTGGGATAACCGGCACCATTTTGCTCGACAAAACTTTTTAGCAGCAATAAATTTTTAAATTGCCAAGTGATTTTGGCCAAAAGTTCGGTTGGCAAAGTGCCACTTTTTAATTGGTCAGAAATCAGCTTTAAAGCCAAGCGTTTGTTTTTTTGGCTCAGCGCGTCGGTGAGCTTAAAAATATCTTCATCCAGTTTAGTTTTGACCAAAGTCTCAACGTTATTTAAAGTAATATTTTTATTTTCGGCAAAAGCCAAAAGCTTGTCAATTTCCGAATTCATTTGCCACAAATCATTACCGACTAAATCAGTCAAAAGTCTCAAAGCGGCCGGTTGAATCTGGCCGGTTCTTTTTTTAATTTCTCCAGCCGTCCAATTATAAACATCGGCTTGATTAAGCAGAGTAAATTCCTGAGCATATTTTTCTTTTTGTAACCGGGAAAATAAATTATCACCGCGCTTGGCGGAAAGCTTTGATTTGGATTTTTTGGCTTTGTTGCCATCCAGGCCGCTTTCCCAAAAAATTAAAATTGTATCATCAAGCTTTTTTTGATCCAAGGTTTCTAAAATTTCTTTTTGGACTTTTTGACCTTTGTTTTTGGACAGTAAATCTTCAATTATTACCATGCGTTTTTTGGCCAAAAAAGGTGAAGTATTAACGGCATTTTCAAAGTCAGCCACGTCCAGCTTGCTGCCGTCCAAAGTTTGAATATTCAAAGCCGATTTATCAATTTCCCGGATAAATTTGTCTTTGAGGTCTTTTAATTTTTGGCGGGAGCGGAAAGCGTCCGGTCCGTAAAGAAAGATAATCATAGCTTAGTTATTTTACTCATCAAAGTAATTCATTTTGTTGGGCCAGGGACTAGCGGCCAATGGTTGGGTTGGGCCATACAAATCACCATATAATTGTTCGGTTGTAAAAGGCATAAAAGGATGTAAAATTAACAGATATTTTTTGAAAACATATTTTAATATTGATAAAGAGATTATGGTATTTTCTTTTGGCTGCTTAATTTTTGCGTATCCTTCAAGATTTGATAGGAAGTCGCAAAGTTTTGTCTGTGCCCGCGCGAATAAAAATTTTTCTATATATAAACCGAGTTGGATTGGAAGATTATCAATTATCAGTAACAAATTTTTATCTTCTTGGGATAAATCTTTGAGTTTGAAGGAGCCAGTCAATAATTGGTTACCCACTTCGACCATCTGGCCAATCTTCCATAATCGGGCTGCGAAATTTTGGTAGACAATAAACTGGTCTTCTAACAGTAAGAAGTCTTCCTTTTGTGTTGTGTGTGATATCAATGCCATTCGCGTGGCATCGGCGCCGAATTTTTCTAAATAATATTCAAGCGAAACAGCGTTGCCGATGCTTTTAGACATTTTTTGTCCGTCTTGGCCCTTTATCAGGGAGTGAAGGTAGACGGTTTTGAATGGTAGCCTGTCATTTAAGTATTGGCTTAAGAGTATTTTCCTTGAAATAGATAAACGCAGTAAATCATGTCCAATTACAATTGAATTGCTGGGGTAAAAATATGAAAAATCATCAGAATTAATATGATTAAAAACGATTGTGCCCCATTGTCCGGAAGAAAACCAGGTATCAAAGGTGTCAGTTTCAGGCAAATAATTTTTCCCCGCCTCCTTGTCTAGTGTCCAGGCGGCATCTTCGGATGTATAAATACGCTCAAGTCCTTGTGACACTTCTTTTAGTGGTACTCCTTGATCTAAAAAAGACTGCAGGTTGCCACATTTTTTCTCTCTTTTTTCATTGACAAACCAAACAATAAATTTTGACGGATCAGAAATATCATACCAAATTGGAATTTTAATCCCCCATACGTTTTGGCGGGCAATTGGCCAATCAGTCATTTTTTCTAACCAAGCCATAAGGCCTTTTTCGCGCCATTTGGGAAAAATAACCAAATTTTCTTTTTTGATCGCCTCCAAGGCATTTTTTCTTAGCGGAATTTTTTTATCATCCAGCTTTAAAAACCAGGTTTGCATAATCACGTTTTCAACCGCATGGCCTCTTTTGCAAAGAAAAGTAGATTCAAGATAGGCATCATCAGTTTTTTCGATGAATCCATGTTCTTTTAAAAATAAGATTTCTTTGGCTCGCGCTTCGACCGGCTTTAGTCCGGGGTATCTTTCAAGCATATTACCTTGCCAATCTAAAAGATTTCGAGCCGGGATGGAATTACGCAAAGTGTATTCGTAGTCATATTTTTTGTAGGAAGGAAAAAACGGGGTCAAAAACGGTTCTGGATTTTGGGGATCAAATTTTCTTTTGCTGGCTATAATTTCAACCGGATTACCCGTGATAGGGTTTAACAGAGTTTTTCCGATATTATTGGCATATTGTTTATTGGTGGGATGAATTAAGACATGAGTAACGGTAAAAAGAAATTCCGGCCTGGTTGTGGCCAAAGGTAAATACTCATCACTATTTTGAAATTTAAACTTAATAAAATAAAGAGGAGTTTTCTCTTTTTTTTCTTTGAGTTCAAGATCGGCTAAAATGGTGGCACATTCTGGACAGTAACTGGCCATATAGGGTCGACGGTAAATCAGGCCATCAGCAACCATCTTTTTAAATGTTTCATTGGTTGCCTTTATTGATTCATCGTCCATAGTATAACGGAACCGCGACCAGTCAACACTTGCGCCCAGGGCCTTTATTTGATTTTTTATTATATTATTATTGCCTTCAACGAAATATTTGATTGCTTCAAAAAGTTCTTGGCTAGTGTAGCTGTAGCGATCCTTGCCAACTTTCTCTAGACCTCTCTCGAAATTGACTTGCGTCTCGTAACCGCCATGATCAGTGCTTGGAATCCACAGGGTTGGCTCGCCTTTAGCTCGGTGGTATCTGGTTAAAATATCCTGAATCGCAATCATCAGGGCATTTCCAATATGCATCTCGCCACTGGCATTGGGTGGGACTAAAAAAATTGAGAATGGTTTTTTTGTCCGATCAATTTTAGGTATAAAATAATTACCTCTCTCCCATAAGAGGTTTATTTGAGGGTCTATTTTTTTATGATTATAAAATTCTTGCATGTGATTAATTAAGCCGATTTAATTATACCATATATTAAAAAGGTCTTTTAGATATGAAACGACCCTGCAAAAGCATTAACTGCAGTGCAGGGTCGGATCAAAGAGCATTACTTCAACCTTATTCTTTCCTCCAAAAGATTAAGGTTTGTCCTGTAAGGGACTGTGCGTTTCGTGGGGTGAAGGGGGTTAGACGGGCATGGGTTCCAAGTCGCCCATGCTGACGCCTATCGCTTCGGCGGCGTAAAAGCCGTTGGGCTGGCTGCAGGGCTGCGTCGAACCGATGGTGACGATTTCGCCCTTCTTCAGGAACCGCCGCCCGGTGCCGAGGTCTGTCCGCGGCGGGATCTGAGTCCAGTGGATTGAGTACTTGACGCCTTCGGGGGGGACCAAGCTCCCAAAGCCTTTGCCCTCATCAAAGTACGCGACCCAAGCCTGGTTGTCACCCAGTTTGACGCCTTCGGGCAGTTCCACGCCGAAGTTCATCGCGGGAAGTTCTTCCGGCGCCTCGGGCAGCTTGGACATTCCGTCCGGGCCGAATTGTTCGGTCAGAAACGTGATCATCTGCGGCCACTCCCGCCAGCCGACGGGGACGAGCGTGCCTTCCGTATCGCGGTAGCACGGGATCTCGTACATCCGCTGTGCCACGACCCAGAAGTTGTCCTCTTGGGCGATCACGCCGATCACCCATTGTTCGACGACTCCCTTCGGCCGGAATTTGATGATGCGGATCTGGTTGGCCGGCGCCTTGGTGAAGCGCTTGGTCAGACTGCGCTCAATGGGCACCGTCAGGCGATAGCGGAAGCGCTGATCCGGGCCGGTGGTTTCGTGCTTTTTGGCGACGACGTTCTTGGAACCGTCGACCACGATCGCGACGAACCGGTAATACGGTTTGACCACCAGTTCCAGCGACAGGTGCTTGGGTTTATCTTCGTCGTTCCACGAGATTTTGCCGTCCGGGGCGACTTCGACTGTTTGTTCGCCGATCTTCAGGCTCATTTCGAGCCCTTCCGGCAGTAACTGGATCCCGTTCCCTGCTGTGTTGGCAACTGCACTTGTCATCATCGTTCTCCATTGCGTCACCTGGCGTTGCCAGTGCGACATAGCTTGCCTTTCAACACTTCTCTTCCCTCAGACACACATCCTTGGGAAGTTCTCTCAAAACCTATGACTACTACATTTTTGCTTAAAACTTTTTGATTTTAGCCAAAAATGTAGTAGTCACTTTAGTAGGGTTAGATTGAAAAGAGCAATATATTATGATAGCATATTTGTCTTATTTTGTCAATAGTAATTTGGTGAGTCTTAATTAATAAATCGGATTTAATTAAAAAAATAGCTAAAATTAGCTATTTTTTGTAAGAGTCTAAATTTTAGTTAAATCTCTTTTAATTGCCCCCAATTGTCCCCGGCTTCAATACTGGTGTCAACCGGCGCGCGAAGTTTATAAACGGATTCCATTTTTTCTTTGACCAGCTCGGCAACGGTTTTTAAATCTTTTTGGGGCACTTCAAAAACCAATTCATCATGAACCTGCAAAATCATTTTGGCTTGGATTGAAATTTTTGGCAGTTCTTTGTGAATTTCAATCATAGCCAGTTTAAGCAAGTCAGCGGCGGTACCTTGAATCGGATGATTAATGGCCATGCGTTCGGCGCCAGCTTTAATCGGCGCGATGGTTGAATTGATTTCTGGCAAATAGCGGCGGCGGCCAAAAAAAGTTTCCACGTAGCCCATTTGGTGAGCAAGCTTTTTGGTTTCTTCCAAATAATTATAAATATCCTGATGAATTTCAAAATAGCGATCAATAAAATCCATGGCTTTGGCGCGCGAAATGCCGGTGCCGGCCGCTAGTCCCCAGGCGCCCTGGCCGTAAATAATACCGAAGTTGACTGCTTTGGCCGCATACCGCATTTCTTTGGTGACTTTGTCCAAAGGCACATCATTAATTTCCGAAGCGGTGCGGGTGTGAATGTCTTCGTCTTTTTTGAAAGACTCAATCATTTTTTTATCGTTAGCCAGTGATGCAATAATTCTTAATTCAATTTGGGAGTAGTCAGCCGAAAGAATTTTAAAGCCCTTGGGCGCGATAAAAGCCTGGCGGATTTTTTGACCCAGTTCGGTGCGAACCGGAATATTTTGTAAATTAGGTTCAGACGACGAAAGTCTGCCGGTGGCCGTTACGGTTTGATTAAAACTGGTGTGGATTCGGCCGGTTTTATCGACCAGCTTTGGCAAAGCATCCAAATAAGTTGATTTTAATTTGCTCAGTTCGCGAAACTCAATAATATAGTCAATGATTTTGTGCTGGCCTTTGAGTTTTTCCAGTTCGTCAGCGGCTGTGGAAATTCCGGTTTTGGTGCGGCCCAAGCCTTGAGTGGAAATTTTTAATTTTTCAAATAAAATTCCTTTGAGTTGCAAAGGTGAGGCGATATTAAATTTGGTGCCGGCTAACTCATGAATTTTTTCCTCGATAGTTTTTAAACGCTTGCCAACAGTTTTGCCCATGGCGTTTAAAAATTTGGTATCGATCAAAACGCCGTTTTTTTCAATTTGGGCTAAAACCGGAATTAGAGGCACTTCAATTTTGGTCAAAAGGCCCAAGTTATTTTTTTCAGCCAGTTGCTCGGTTAAAGGTTTGACCAATCGCCAGGTAAAATCGGCATCTTCGCAGGAATAATCAGAAACTTTCTCTAAAGGCACATCTTTTAAAGTGATTTGATTTTTGCCTTTACCAATCAAATCAGTGATTGGCTGCATTTGATAACCAAGCTCATTAAAAGCCAGGCCGTCCAAATTGTGCTGGCGCGAGCCCGGGTTAATTAAATAAGAAGCAATCATTGAATCAAAAGTAACGCCGTTTAATTTCAGGCCGGCCGTGTCCAAAGTTTCCAAATCAAATTTAATGTTGTGGCCGATTTTTTCAATTTTGGCATCAGCTAAAATCGGTTTAATGATTTCCAGCCATTCGGCTTTAGCCGGCAAATAAAAAGCTTGGCTTTGGTGCCAGCAAAAACTAATGCCCAAAAGCTCATCGGTAAAAGGGTTTAGGCCGGAAGTTTCAGTATCAAGGGCAAATATTTTTCGGTTTTTTAACTGATCAAAAAAGTTTTTAAAATCAGCCTCGGTTTTAATCAATTTATAATCAGCACCTTTTTGTTTAGCTAAAACACCGGTTTCACTCGTTACCTTGCCGCTAAAATCAAAACCGGTTTGGCCAGAAGCTGAAACCTTTTGAATTTCTTTTGGCAGCTTGTTGATTAAAGATTTAAATTCCAATTCTTGAAATAAAGGAATCACCACACCTGCATCATAGCCGGTGATTTTAACGTCTGCCAATTTAAAATCAATCGGTACATTATCAACCAATCGACTGAGCTTTTTGGAAAAAAAGGCAGCTTCTTTGTGTTCGGTTAATATTTTGCGATAGCGGTCGGAAAGTTTTTTTGAATCCAATCTTTGGTAAAGATTTTCCAAACTTTTAAATTCTTTAATTAAAGTAATGGCGCCCTTTTCGCCAATGCCTTTAACACCGGGAATATTGTCGGATGGATCGCCACGCAAAGCTTTGTAGTCAACCATTTGCTCGGGAACTAATCCGTCAAATCTTTCTTTAACTTGAGCAATGTCATAAGTTACCGAATCAGAAATGCCTTTATGCATAGTGTAAACTACGGTGTTGTCATCAACTAATTGCAAAGTATCCATATCGCCAGTGACAATTACCGTTTGTAAATTTTGAACCTGGGAATCTCTGACCAAAGTGGCAATCACGTCATCAGCTTCAAAGCCTTCTTTTTCAAAAATTTTAAGATTGAAAGCGGAAACGATTTCTTTGATCCGGGGAAACTGAGCGTAAAGCTCGTCGGCTTGTTTGACCCGTTGGGCTTTGTATTCTTTGTATTGCTCGTGGCGAAAAGTGGGAGCGGCCAAATCAAAAGTCACGGCTAAATAATTAGGCTTTAAATCTTTTAAAACTTTAAGCAAAATCATGGTAAAGCCGTAAGCGGCATTAACAATTTCACCGTTTTTGGTGCGCAAAGTCGGTGGCAAGGCGTGCCAAGCGCGGTGGATCAAGGCATTACCATCAATTACGACAAATTTTGGTTTTTGGTTAGACATATTATGTTAACTCATCCTGAGAATTATCGTTTAGGGGCGACTGATTTTTGAGATTCTTCGCCCCGACAAAGTCGGGTCTCAGAATGACAAATAGAAATGATTATTGTCATTATATCATTTTTTTGTCAAAAAATCCTAAAAAAAGACTCCGAAACTTTTACAGTTTGGAGTCGGTGGTTATTTCCTCCGTCAGAAGCTGAGTTTGGCCCAAAGGTCGCAGTTGGTCAATTGGGCATTGATGTCGACACCGTAAAACTCCTGAATCGGTGCCAAGATTTCCGGCGTATGCTTCCAGACTTGCTGTAAGCCAACACGAACCTGCTCGACTGCGTCGCTGCTCATCAGGCCAAGCGGCTCGCGCAGATTGGCATTGATCATGCCAATCCCTGCCATCGCGGTTTGAATGCCGCAGGGGTTGCGGAATTTGTCGTCGACTTGGTAGAGCTGGCCTTTGAACTCGCGCTGGGTTTTGTCGGTGATCGTTACCAGCTTAAACAGCGGTGCAAGTTTGACAGCGATTGCATTGCCCTCGTCGACTTTGCCTTCAAGGAAGGCCTGGACCATTTGGGCAACTGCTGCCGGTGCCAGATTGCTGACAACCGAAATCACGCCGTCAGCCAGAATTCCCGGATCTGAAAACATTTTGGCAGTCAGGTCATCATCGCCTGACAAAATCGAAACGGGCTGGTCAAGTTGGGCAAAGAGCTGCCGGGTTTGACGCATGTTTTCCAGGTCGCCGGTGGCTTCCTTAACAGCAGTGACGTTTGGAAACTGATCGGCCAAAATCGCCAGATCAACCGGCCAGGTTTTGCAGCCGGTTCGGCCGGGAATGATATACGGCCAATAGGCGCAGTCGGGGTTTTCTCTGGCAATGAGTTCAGCCAACCGCCCGTGATACAATTGCCGGTTGTGATACGACGCCGGGCCGTTGTAGTACGGATCGACTGCCAAAATGGCAAACGCGCCGGCTTTGCAGGCAGCCAATGAAAGTTCCATGGCTTCAGCCAAGTTATTGCTGCCGCCGCCGCAGATTACCGGAATTTTGCCAGCTACAAGCTCAATCGTGAGTTCGTTGATTGTTTTGTGGTGTTCCAGGGCAAACGTCGGTGAACCAAACGTGGTTCCCATGGACACCACCGCACCAATACCCTCTCGGATTTGAAATTCCAGGAGCTTTTCGTAGGCTGGCGCATCAAAGGTGCCGTCTGGTGTTAACGGTCCAACCAATGCTGTTGCTGCTGCCCGAAACTGTTTCATCGCTTCATCCTCCAAACCGTGTTATGTTGCCACGAAGTTAAATAGCGTAAACCGTAGTTTTACCTTAATTAAAGTGTTGTTGTTTGTTAAATAAATTAAGCGCTAGGCTCTAGGCGCTAGAAATTAGGTTTTTACCCATACGTTCTTTGCTCAAATTCAGCTAAAATGATAAAATAATATCATTATGTTTTTACAGCGAATTGAGATTCACGGATTTAAATCCTTTGCCCAAAAAACCACTTTAGAATTTCCACGGCCCGGCCAGGGCTGTCCTTTAGTTACAAATAATGATCAAGCCACTGGTTTGCGGCTCCAACCCGGTACTTGCGGCGTGGCTTGCATTGTCGGACCAAACGGCTCGGGCAAATCAAATATTGTTGATGCCGTGCGCTGGGTTTTGGGTGAGCAAAGTCTAAAAAGCCTTCGGGGCAAAAAATCCGAAGATGTGATTTTTACCGGTTCGGATAAAAAAGCCCGATTAGGCATGGCCGAAGTTGCTTTGCATATTAATAATGAAGATGGCATGATGGCCGTTGACTATAAAGAAGTCATAATTTCAAGAAAAATTTATCGCAACGGTGAGAGCGAATATTTAATTAATAAAAGTAAAGTTCGGCTGCAGGATGTTTTGATGCTTTTGGCCAAAGCCAATTTTGGCCAGAAAAGTTACAGCATTGTTTCTCAGGGTTCAATTGACCAAGTGATTATGGCTACCCCGGCTGATCGTAAAGAATATTTTGATGAAGCGGTTGGGGTTAAACAATTTCAAATCAAACGTGATCAATCAATTAATAAATTGGAAAGCGCTTGGAATAATTTGCGCCAAGTCGATGCGCTTTTGACCGAAATTAAACCAAGATTGAATTCTTTGACGCGCCAGGTCAAACGGCTTGAGCGTCGGGAAAAAATTGAAATTCAGCTTAAAGAAATTCAACAGCAATATTTTGGTTTTTTGTGGCATGATTTAAATGATAAAATCAAAGAGGTTAAACCGAGACTGACCGAAACCGAAAAAGAGCTTAGTGAAAAAAGCCGCCAACTGCGGGCGTTGCAAGACCAGCTTCAGGCTTTGGAAAAAGAAGATTCACGTTCTAAAGTTTTTAATGAACTCCAGCAAAAATATCAAAAAGTTTTAGATCAAAAAAATAAATTGCGAGAAGAACAACTGATTTTGCAAAATAAAATTGAAATTGCCAAGCAGCGTTTAACCGAAAAACCGGTGCCTTTGGCACTTTCAGAAATTTTGTCCCGACTTAAAGAAATCAGTGATTTGCGCGAACGTTTGATTGATAATTTAGAGCCAAAAGATCAGGCCAAATTCGCCCAAGCCAAAGAAGATTTGCGCGAGCTGGGCAGTTTGATTAAAGATTTAATTGAGCAGTTGCAAAATCCAAAAGTCAAAGAAAAAGTTAAAGCTGAAATTGATCCTAGCTGGTTGCAAGATTTGAAAGCGGTGGAAAAAGATTTAATTGAAATTGAAAGTCAACTGGATTTGGCGCGCCAGGCAATCACCCATTTTAACCAGTCCGAAGAACAAAAGAAAGGTAAATTTTTTGATTTACAGCGTCAAATTACTACCAAACAAAACGAATATAATAGTCTTTCTGGCCAAGCGTCATTTGCGGGTGGAAATGGCCAAATTTGAAACTCATCAGCAGGATTTGCGCCAGGAAATCAAACAGGAAATGGAAAGCCTCA
>Ga0172379_10002524_pt1 | contig 31923 bp, 33 predicted proteins | sample GrowelOW334metaG_FD_119756 | JGI IMG/M metagenome (GOLD analysis project Ga0172379, IMG submission 119756) | Groundwater microbial communities from an aquifer near a municipal landfill in Southern Ontario, Canada - Groundwater well OW334 metaG | ecosystem: Environmental > Aquatic > Deep...
AATTTAGTCGCGAGAATTGAGATATTTTCAATTGCCAAAGACAAGATCGCGTGTTCGGCCACTGACGAGTGGCCATAGCCGACCACCCACTTTTCGTGGAATTCGGCAGCCTTGGTGGCGCTGACTTCCTTGGCAATCACATCAAACGGCTCAGCCGAACGGGAACATTTGGCAAAGGTGACAGCGCGGACTTCCGGCGTTAAATCGTTTAGGGTGTAGACGCGTAATTGGGGCATAAAATAAAGAAATAAAGAAATAGAGAAATAAAGAAATCCCGTCTTGCCTTCGGCGAGCCTAGGCGGATAGGTGGAGTTACCGGCCGGTGGAGCCAAAGGCGCCGGCGCCGCGGGAGGTGTCTGAAAGTTCGGCGGTTTCCTCTAACTCGGCAATTGCCACCGGGAAAATGACCAGCTGGGCGATTTTGTCGCCTTTTAAAATTTGATAAGGTTCACTGCCCAGATTAACTAGCAAAACATTGTATTCGCCGCGAAAACCGGCGTCAAAAACTCCGCCCAAAGTGTGCAGGCCGCCGTTCTTGGGCAAACTGCTTTTATCTTTAACCACCGCGGCGTAGCTGATGGGAAACTCCAAGGCAAAGCCGAGATAAAAAAAATGCCGCTCCCCGGGTTTGATTTCATAGTCATCCAAGGAATACAGATCCAGGCCGACATCGCCGGGGTGGGCGTAGGTGGGTAATTTGGCGGCGGGGTTTAATTTTTTGATCTTAATTTGCATAAGTTTTAAGCTATAAGCAATAAGCTATAAGCTGTAGCTTTAAGTTTATTTTACCTTCTTTAAAACTTCCTCTAACTGTTGGTAAAGCTCATCAAACGAGCCGCCGTTGTTAACCTGAAAATCCGACATGGTCCGGCAGGTTTCCAAATTCATGCCGCCGCCGCTGCCGGTTTTTTGAATATTTTCAATTTTAATAAACTCTTCCAAGCTCTGCGGATCGTCGTTGCGGCCGCGCGAGAGCAAGCGGCGATACCGTTCTTCCACCGGCGCATCGACGAAAATTAGATAGAAATTACCTAGTTTTTTTAAGGCTTCAACCTCACCCGGCTGGCGGATTGAGCTGACCACTACTTGGCCGATTAGCCGGTCTTTTACCTGATCAACCAAATAACCGTGGCCGCGCTCTTCCCGCAGTTTATTGCCAAAATTGGTTAACTCCGGCTGTTTAATTGGCACACCTTCACGAGTCATAATTTCCCGCAAAACCGCGGAGAGCGAATAATGGGCAAAGCCTTTTTTAATCAAATACTCCGCCGTGGTGTCTTTGCCGGCCGACAAAGTGCCGGTAACCCCGAGGATGATTTTATTTGCCATATCTGCTATACTTTAATTATAAATGTCAACTTTATGTTTCCGACAAATCCGCCCAAAAGGCGGGTTTGTTTTTATTACATTTTATCGTATTTAACCGTTTCCTGGTTTAAAAGGATATAGGCGACGCCGGATTCTTGGAAAATTTCCTTAGAGCGCTGGCCGTCGTGGTAGTCGTTTTCGCAGACGACGCGGACAATGCCGCAGTTGATGATCATTTTGGCGCAAACATAACAAGGGGTCATGCGGGCGTAGAGCGTGCCGCCTTTGAGGGAAATCCCGAGGAGTGCCGCTTGGCAGATGGCGTTTTGTTCGGCGTGGGTGGTGCGGATGCAGTGCTGGGTTTCATGGCCGTCGGCGTGGCGGACGGTGTGAATCTCGTGGCCGGCTTCGTCGCAGTGGGCGCAGTTCATGGGCGAGCCGACATAGCCGGTGACCAAAATCCGTTTGTCGCGGGCAATGCAACAGCCCGAGCGGCCGCGGTCGCAAGTGGCGCGGCTGGCAGCGGCTTTGGCGAGGCCCATAAAATACTCGTCCCAGCTGGGTCGAACGAAAGGGGTTTTCGGCTCTTCGGTCATATTATTTTGGGGTTAGGAAGTGTTAGTTAGTCTCTTCATTTTAGCAAAAGGGGAGTTTGTCAGCAAGATTGACAGCCGGGGGCGAAGAGGTTGAATTATGACAGTTTAGAATTATTTAATAAAAAGTTTATCTAGATTTTAGAATCAATCTGGTAGGGTAGGCTTAATATGCCTTTTAACCCCAACCACCACCATCGCAGGTCAATTCGCATCTCTGCTTATGATTATACGGAAGCAGGCGATTATTTTATTACCCTTTGCACCCAAGACAAGGAATGTTTATTTGGTGAAATTAAAGACAAGCAGATGGTTTTAAACCAAGCCGGCAGGTTAGTCTTAGATTGGTGGTTAAAATTAGAAAAGAAGTTTCCTGGCATCAAATTAGGCCCATTTATCATTATGCCCAACCATTTACACGCCATTATTGAGATCATGGGTTCGGACAACGCCGTATTAAAGCAGAACATTCCTGTAGGGGCGGACCCATGTGTCCGCCCTGGCATTAATTCGAACCTGTCCGTTTATTCAGAACCTGTATTCACGAACGGTAATAAATTTGTTATGGCCGGAAGCCTGCCCGTTCAGGGCGGACACATGGGTCCGCCCCTACGAGGCGTGCCTCAATTTATCCAATGGTTTAAAACTATGACCACCAATGAATATATTAAAAAGGTTAAACAAAACCATTGGCCTGAGTTTAACCGTCGGTTATGGCAGAGGAACTATTACGAGCATATTATTGCCAATGAAGATGATTACAATAACATCGTGGAGTATATCCAGAATAACCCTTTGATGTGGGAGAGGGATAGAAATAATGGGGATGAAACTTTATAACTTTATAACTTTCAACTTTATAACTATTTAAAAACCCGCCACCGCGGCGAGTTTTTAATTTTAGAAGGATAAGTTTAAGTAGGAATTTTAGACGGCCACCCTCACGCCGGGCCCCATTGAGGTGCAGAGTGTGACACTTTTCAAGAAAATGCCTTTGGTGCCGGCCGGGCGGACTTTTTTGATCGCTTCCAAGAGAACGGTAAAGTTTTCCCCGAGCTTCGCTTCGCCAAAGGAAACTTTGCCGATCAGCTGGTGGATATTACCGGTGTTATCGCTTTTGAAGGCGACTTTGCCTTTTTTCAGCTCTTCAATAGTTTTTTTGATATTGGTGGTAACGGTTTCGTTTTTTGGCGATGGCATCAGACCGCGGGTGCCGAGAATTTTGGCGATAGACGACAATTTCGGCATCATTTCCGGCATGGCCACCGCCAATTCAAAGTCGGTTTTTTCGGTTTTTTTGATTTCCGCAATCAAATCTTCGCCGCCAACTAGATCGGCGCCGGCTTCTTTCGCTTCGGCTTCTTTACCTGAAGTGACAAAAGCGGCCACCTTCTTGGTTTTGCCGGTGCCGTGGGGCAGGGTAATGGTGCTGCGGACCTGTTGCTCGGATTTTTTGGTATCAATGCCCAGCTTGAGGTGAACCTCCACGCCGGCGTCAAACTTTTCCGGGTGGCTCTGAATAATAAAAGCCAGGGCTTCATTTAAGCTGTAAACTTTGCTCGGCTCCAGTTTGGATTTGAGAGCGCTGTAGCGTTTGCCTCGTTTCATAGGATATAGGTTTTAAGTGGTGCTAGCGGCCGATTAACCGCGGTTAGCGGTAATAGCGGTCTCCCACATTAGTAAGTAAATGGTTTTATGGTTAAATGGTTTTATGGTTGGCCATTTAGTAATGTAGTAATGAAGCCATGTTTTTACTCTTTGATCGTAATACCCATCTGGCGGGCGGTGCCTTCAATCGTCTTCATGGCCGCCTCGACATCGTTGGCGTTGAGATCGGTCAGCTTCTTCTCGGCGATTTCGCGAACCTGCGCCTTGGTGACACTGCCGACTTTTTCCTGCAGGGGTTTGCCGGAACCTTTTTTTATTCCCGCGGCTTTCTTCAGGAGTTCAGCGGCCGGCGGAGTTTTAAGAATAAAAGAATAAGTGCGGTCTTCAAAAACCGTGATTTCGCAAGGAATAATATCGCCAGGCATTTGCTTGGTCGCTTCATTAAAGCGGCTGCAAAACTCGCTGATATTCAGGCCGTGCTGGCCGAGGGCCGGACCGACTGGCGGCGCGGGATTGGCTTGGGCGCCGGGAATCTGGAGCTTAATTTTAGTCTTAATTTTTTTAGCCATATTAGTGCTAGATTTATTACTTGGTTTTTTATTACTTGGTTTAAAGTTCAAAGTTCAAAATCCAAAGTTCAAATCAAGTTCAAAGGCCAAAGTTGGCTTCTTGCTGGTTCAAGAATAGTAATTTGACATTTGAACTTGATTTGAACTTTGAATCTTTGGGTTTTGAACTTTTGGTCGCGGTTATTAGTTAATGTATTAAATTTGTGACTTATTACCGTTAGGCCTTTTTTACTTGTAAAAAATCTAATTCCACCGGCGTTTCGCGACCAAACATGGAAATCATGGCTTTGATCTTGCCGCGGGTTTCGTCAATTTCCGAGACTTTGCCTTCAAAGTTTTTGAACGGTCCGTCAATAATCTGCACCGCCTGGCCGATTTCCAAATCAATCTTATAAGTCGGCTCTTCCACGCCCATCCGTTTCCGCAGGCCGTCGATTTCTTTTTTGGAAACCGGGGTCGGGATGGTGCCGGAACCGATAAAGCCGGTGACATTCGGCGTATTGCGCACGACATACCAGGAATCATCAGTCACGATCATTTCCACCAGGACATAGCCGGGGAAGATCTTTTCTTCCACCACTTTTCGCTTGCCGTTTTTGATCTTAATTTTCTTTTCAATCGGAATCAGAACATTAAAAATTTTGTCTTCCATGCCCATGGAAACGATTCTCTGCTTCATGCTTTCCGAGACTTTTTCCTCGTAGCCGGAATAGGTATGAATTACATACCAGCGTTTGCCAAGGTCTAAGATTTGTTTAGGCATATTAAAATAGTGGTTAGGTTGATAGGTCGTTAAGTTGTTAGGCAGTTTAAAAGTTAGCGGGCGATAAGTTTTTCAAAACCAAGAGAGAAAACATAGTCCACCGCGCCGAGGACGGCGGCCACGCCCAAACTGATGCCGATCACCAGTAAGGTGTGTTTGGTGGTTTCTTTTTTGGTCGGCCAAGCGACTTTTTTGAGCTCGGCTTTGGCTTCGAGAAAATAGGTGGTGATGGGATTGGGCATAAAAGCAGCGGTCAGGCCGACAAGCCGTTAGGCCGTCAGGCAATTTTGTTTAAATTTAAGGTTTTTAAAACTGCCTCGGGGGCAGTCTTTAAATATAGCTAAATTATATAGTATGGGGAGGAATCGGTCAAGTGTTGACAAAAATAGTGAGGTGTGGTAAAAAGGAGGCACTTCAAAGGTTAATTTCGGGTTCGTCGAAAACCTAAAACCCTGCGCCTTTATGGCGCACAACGGAGGATGCCATGAAAAACGCATTTATCGCTCTGACTCTGGTTATGTTGTTCGCGACTGCGTGTGTCAGTCATTCGCCTGCCACCGACGACACCGGCAACTTCATTCTCACCGACGATAACGCCGAAGTGACCTTTCTGACCGGAATGACAATCGGCGATAATATCACAATCTCCGATGGCCGGCTTCGCGTTGACCGCGGCCGTCGGGCCGAGTTCAGGACCGGAGCAGTGAAGATGCCGGCTGGAAATTTCCTAGTTGAAGGCACGATTGTTAAAATCGATGAAGACTTTAACGCCGTATTGGAACTAACGCCATCACCGGCGCTGGGCGGCGAGTATGAACTGTGCGCCAAAGGGGTAAAGTTCGCGGACGAAAAGGCTCGCTTTTACTTCCGGCATGTTGCTGGAGTTGATGGTCTGTCGGCCTGGTCGTCTTGCGGCATTACCTTCGCCGTTCCGGATGCGGCCAAAGCGGCGGCGGCGGAAATTATGAACCACTTCGCCAAGGAGGTCTGACATGGACGCTTGTGTACGACGCGCCAAATGGGCGACCAAACTGGTGGTGTGGCTTGCCGCCATCAGCGCCGGCATCGCTGGAGTATTCTTGTTTGGTGGAGGAATTATCGAAACCAGCAAGAGCTTCAGCAACGAAGCCTCGTGGTCGTTGCCGTCGAGCAAAGAGATCAGTTGGTTTGTCGGCGGTCTAGTAGCTCTTTCTACTATTATTGCCGGGCTGATTTATGGCTTGGCCTGCCTGACCAAGAAAGTCATTCTTCCGCTGGCCTGTAAAGTGCTACAGAAGGCCTGGCAATGGCCGACATTCCGAGAATGGGCTAATAATCTGGGAGAGGTCATTATAGTCCAGGCGGCGCCGTTGGCCTGGCGGGCCAATAGAGAGAGGCCTCGGCCGGACATCTGGTCAAAAGTAAAAATGCGGCAGCATTATGCTGTCGCAATAAAAACCTTGGGTGTTGGCGCTATTGCCGGCATGCTGTTAAGCGCCATGGAGATTTTCATCAGTTATTGGTGGCCGCAGCAATTCTTTGACGGCAGTCCTGGGCAGGAGATTTGCGCGGGGGTGGCATTTTCCCTCGTATTATGGGGCGCATTGGCAGGAGGTTTTGGCTTGCTAGCCGTCGTGGTTTTCGACCTGGTGGTCGCTGCCTACCTCGTGGCGCGCAGTCGGATCACGCCTCCGGCCTGGACTTCGCGGTTCTACCGCTTCGTTTGTCCGGAAGGCAAATAAATTCAATCACGATCTACAGAAGGTCGCCCTCACGGGGCGGCCTTTTTCTTTTGCCTTAAGTATTGACAAAAATAGTGAGGTGTGGTAAAAAGGAGGCAGTTCAGAGTTCGTCGAAAACCTATAAACCCTGCGCCTTGGGCGCAAAACGGAGGATGTCATGAAAAAAGTTTTGTTTGCGGTTCTGGTGGTTGTGCTCCTGATCTCCGGCTGTTCCGGGTGCAAAAAGGTCCCGATGGACAAGTTGGTTATGTATATGCCCGGTGAAATGGCCAACGACATGGTTTATGCCTGGTACGAAAACGATCTGCCGGATGGTCTTACTCCTGGTATGCACCTTCTCGGCTTAGCCCAAACGAGTACTGGCGAATGGCAGAGAGCTGAAGGCGCATTGGTCGAACGGCTCGCCTTGTCGTCGGAATACCACTTCCTGCTCCAATGGCCGGAGGAATTACCGGCCAACGGCATGCCGGAAAAACTGATCGCCGTTAATGCGTGCTATCAGTCGCCGGAGCTCGACCCCTTTTTTCCTTACATCGGCGCTTGGAGCGGGTTCCTCCGTATCTTCTGGTACGGCGAACCTAAGCCGGATCTCATTGCAGGCGATGAAGTGACCATCCGTTTTGATAATGGCGCAGAAACCGCGGAAGCAGTTTGCGTCGTCGAAATTCTGGATGATACCACCAACACGCCGTATTGTCTGGTGTCTCTCGTCGAGGGCGAACCGTTCGACGGCTACCACCAGAACTATCGGCTATTTCTTAATTGATAAGCCGATCCTATCAACGATTCACAAAAGGGTCGCCCTCACGGGGCGGCCTTTTTCTTTTGCCTAAGGTTTGCTATGCTTGAATAGCTGATAGGTGGTTAGGTTGTTAGGTAGTTATGGCGGATTTTTGGCCGAAAGGCCAAAAATCCGCACCTTAAACCTAACGACTTAACGACCTATCAACCTAACCACTGACCCCCTATGTCTCCAGACCGTTGGGAAAAACTAAAAGGCGAACTTAAGGACAAGTTCACGATAATCGAAGAAGGTACGGGCGAGCTGGAAGGCCGGCCCGGGAGTTTTGAGTTTCTGGTTTTTGACGGGCCGATGGGGCGGATGAAGCTGGAATTGACGACGCAACCCGTGGTCTTAGATAAAAAAACCACCACTTCGCGGCGGATTGGCGCCAGTGTGGCGGTGGAGTATGTTTATTCCGAGGACGAATTTAGCCACAAACTCGGGGTTTATAAATGGGACGAAGGCAGGGAATATTGGGAGGAAATTAAAGCGAAAATGTTTGAAGATTGATAGTTAAAAATTTAAAAGTAGCGGAGTAACGGGGCATCCGCCCCGTTGTTTTTATTAACTAGGTAAATCTATTGAGCCATCTTTCGCCCTACGCGGGCGGCGGTTACTTTCTGTGACCAGAAAGTAACCAAAGAGTCCCGGGGTGGCAAAAGGCCGATTTTCATAGCATCTACCTACTGCTCGCCCCACTTCGCCTGTACTTCGGTTTCTTTGGTTCTTATCCTATCTTCTCTTCTGACGCAGCCAACTATTAACTATCACTAGTTCGGTCGGCTCAGTTTGGGCCTTTGCCACCCCGGACCCCTTGCTGGATTAGTTATAGCATCTAAACAGTAGAGGAGTGCTGGGAATAAAAAATACCTTCTAATTAATCGTCGTGTGGTTCGTTTAACGATTTTTTGGTAAAATAGGGATAGCAATCAGTAATCGGTAACTAAGAGGCGTTCTGATTACGGATTACCGATTACCGATTTCTTTATGAAGCATATCTTTACCAAAAAATCTGGTTACTCCCTTCACACCTGGCGCATTCAAGCCCTCTGGCTCGGACTTTTGTTTTTCGGGCTGGCAATTATCGGCAAGTTATTTTGGCTGCAAGTCTGGCAGGGCCGGGAATATCAGGATTTGGCTACCCGCCAGCAGGATTCTAACCAAGAACTTCTACCTGACCGCGGATTGATTTACGCCCAAGACACGCGGGTTAAGTCCGGAGAAGCGCTGAAACTTTCGCCGCTCGCCGTTAACCAAACTTTTTATCTGCTTTACGCCCAGACTTTTGCCGTGACTGATCCGATTAACACCGCCACCAAGCTGAACGAAATTTTAGACTTGCCGCCAACGGTAGTGGAAAAAATGACCGAGCAACTGCGGAAAGACAATGATCCGTACGAGCCGCTGGTGCACCGGGTGACGGAAGAAAAGATTAAGCAAATTGAGGCGCTCGGTTTGCCCGGCATCAAATGGGAAGAGGAAAAGTTGCGTTATTATCCGGGCAACAATAACAGCAGTAATCTTTTGGGTTTTGTTGGCTGGGTGAATGACAGCTTGGTGGGGCAATACGGCCTGGAGGGTTATTTTGATAAAGAATTGACCGGCCGCAAAGGCTTTAGCCAGTCGGCCCGCGATGGCGCCGGCCGGCTGATTGGCGTGGCGGAAGAAAATTACCAGGCGCCGCAGAATGGCGACGACTTAATTCTAACAATTGACAGTTCAATTCAAGACTATGCTTGTGGCCAGTTGGACGAGGCGGTAAAAAAATACGACGCTGACGGCGGGGCGGTGGTGGTGATGAACCCGAAGACCGGCGCGATTTTAGCCATGTGCGGCAACCCCAATTACAATCCGAACGCTTATAATGAAGTTGACGATATCCGCGCCTACACCAATCCGGCGATTTTTGATCCCTACGAGCCGGGCTCGGTTTTCAAGCCGTTGACTTTGGCGGCGGCCTTGGACCAAGGCAAAATTACACCGGACATGACCTATGAAGATAAAGGCGAGGAAAAAATCGCCGAATTTACCATTAGAAATTCCGACCTCAAAGCCCACGGCACGGTTGATATGGTGGGCGTCTTAAAATTGTCGCTGAATACCGGCGCGATTTTTGCCATGCGCCAGATCGGCCCGGAGATTTTTCGCGGTTATATGGAAAAATTCGGTTTTGGCGAACTAGCGGGCATTGAGCTGAATAAAGAAGTCGCCGGCACCATCAGCTCGCTCAGCAAACGCGGCGAGATTTACGCCGCCACGGCGTCTTTTGGCCAGGGGATAATGGTGACGCCGCTGCAATTGGTGGCGGCTTATGGCGCGCTCGCTAACGGCGGCCAACTGATGAAGCCTTATATTGTGGCGGAAATTCACCGCGCCACCGGCGAGATTGAGAAAACCGCGCCGCAAATGCGCCGGCAAGTGATCAGCGAGCGGTCGGCGACCTTGATTTCCGGCATGATGGTGCAGGTGGTGCGCGAGGGCTATGGCAAACTGGCGGGTGTGCCGGGCTACTACATTGCCGGCAAAACTGGCACGGCGCAGGTAACGGAAGCCGGGCAAGCCGGTTATGGCAATCGCACCATCCATACTTTTGCCGGGTTTGGTCCGGTCGCGAATCCGGTGTTTGTCATGGCGGTGCGGCTGGACCATCCGACCGCCGCCAGATTTGCCGAGAGCACGGCGACGCCGGTCTGGGGGAATATCGCGAAGTTTATTTTGAATTATTATCAGGTGGAGCCGGATGAGACGAGTAATTGAATACCGATAATTGGTCGCCAGTTAAAAAGGTTGAATAGTTTAAATCACATAACATGGAACACATAACAAGCCTGAATAGCAGTTTTGTTATGTGTTCCATGTTATGTGATTTTTTTGTCTCCGACTTGATTTTTTACCGATAATTGCTATACTATCGTTAGTTTATGAAGAAAATACTTCAGAAAACCCTTCGGTTCTTTGCCCGGAGAATACTCCAAAAGTATCAGCCGAAGGTTGTCGGTATCACCGGCAGTATTGGCAAAACCTCGACCAAAGAGGCAATTTTTACGGTGTTGTCTTCGGAGTTCCGCGTCCGGCGGACGGATAAAAATTACAATAACGAAGTCGGTTTGCCTTTAACCGTTATCGGCGCCGAGTCCGGCGGCCGCAACCCGTTAAAATGGTTGGCGGTTTTTCTGAAAGCTGGTAAGATGCTACTTCGCCGTGATCGCAATTATCCCGAGATTTTGGTGTTGGAAATGGGCGCCGATCGGCCGGGTGATATCAAATATCTGACCGAGTTTGTCAGCTGTCAGGTGGGCGTGGTCACCGGTATCGCGCCGGTGCACACAGAGTTTTTTGGCTCGATTGAGGCGATTGTCAAAGAAAAAAGTATCTTGGTTCGCAGTTTGGATCGGGACGGCGTGGCGGTTTTGAATGCCGACGATGAAGTTACCGCCGGTATGGCCATTGGACTGAAAGCTCAAGTGCTGACCTACGGCTTTGCCGAAAGCGCCACCATCCGCGCTTTTGAAGAAAAAGTTTCGGGGCAGAATTTTTCCCGACAAGATGGGGTTGAGGCGATCCGGGGATTGAGTTTTAAAATCGCTTACGCCGGCAGCACCGTGCCGGTGTTTTTACCCGCGGTTTTGGGCCGGCATTCAATCAGCGCGGCGCTGGCGGCGATTGCCGTCGGTGTAGCTTTCAAAATCAATCTGATCCGCATTGCCGAAAATCTCAAGCAATATCGGCCGCCTAAGGGGCGGATGAATCTGATTGACGGCATTAAATATACTTTGATTATTGATGACACCTACAATTCTTCGCCTTTGCCGGCAAACGCGGCCTTAGAAACTTTAGCCAAAATTAAGTTACCGCCGGGCCGGCACAAGTTCGCGGTTTTCGGCGATATGCTAGAATTAGGCGGCTACACCGAGAAAGCGCATCTGGCGATCGGGCGGAAAGTGGCCGAATTGGGCATTGATTATTTAGTGACTGTTGGCCAATGTTCCCGCCAAACGGCCAACGCGGCCAAAGGCCTGTCTGCGCAGGCAGGGGCAGGCTTGTCAGCTGACCGGGTTTTCAGCTTTGACGCGGCCGGTGAAGCGGCGGATTTTCTCCAGGACCGGATTGAGCAGGGCGACTTGCTGTTAGTCAAAGGCTCGCAGGGCACGCGGATGGAAAAGGTGGTTAAGGAACTGATGGCGGAGCCGCTGAGGGCGGGGGAGTTGCTGTGCCGGCAGGAGGGGAAGTGGGCGAACAATTAATTACGAATTACAAATTACGAATTACGAATTTATGAAAGATAACCCAGTGCAACAAAAAAGCTATAGTTTTGCCTTAAGAATCATTAATTTATATAAGTTTTTAGTCACCAAGAAGAAAGAGTTTGTTTTATCCAAGCAGATATTAAGATGCGGCACTTCCATCGGCGCCAATGTCGAAGAAGCCATTGGCGGTCAGTCCCGAAGCGACTTTATCGCCAAAATCTCCATTGCTTACAAAGAAGCTCGAGAAACCCATTATTGGCTTAGGCTGCTTCACGATTCCAAGTTTTTAACCGAGAAGCAGTTTAATTCTTTAATCAATGATTGTGAAGCGTTGATTAAGATTATTGGCAAGATCCAAAAAAACCACTAAAGGCAATTCGTAATTCGTAATTTGTAATTCGTAATTAATTTTGGCGCCATCGTCTAACGGTCAGGACGCAAGGTTCTCATCCTTGTAATCGGGGTTCGATTCCCCGTGGCGTCAATTATAAATTAATCGTCTAATGGTTAGCCCGCCTCGCGTCGACGAGCTCCGCGAGTCGAGGCGGGGACGCAAGGTTCTCATCCTTGTAATCGGGGTTCGATTCCCCGTAGCGTCATTTGAGCAAAAAACTGCCTAATTTGGCGGTTTTTTGGTTGTTAATAAAATTGTTTTGACAAAAAAGAATAATGGTGTATAATATAGCCAATATGAGCACTGCTCCTGTCCTTGTGGCAAGGGCAGTTTTGTTTTATACTGGTTATATAAAATTTCATAATTATTGAAGGATATGCAGGGAAATAAGATAGAAAAAGTGGCAATTTATATCGACGGCAGTAATTTTTATCATTACACCAAGGAAGTCGGTTTTGCCAAAGGGGAAAAGTTTAATTTTAAGCAGTTTGTCGATTGGTTAGTTGGTGAACGAACCTGCGTTTTAAAAAGGTATTACACTGGAATTTTTAGGAATATAGACGGCAGTTCCAAAAGCCAGGATTTAGTAAAAGGCCAGCAGAAATTTTTAGCTAATATGGAGAACGACGACTTTAAAATTGAAAGGGGGAGAATTATGTATGATGGCGGCCGGATTAGGGAAAAAGGCACGGATGTTAAAATTGCCATTGATTTGGTTATCGGCGCGGTTGATAATGTCTATGATTCGGCTATATTGGTTAGTTCCGATACCGATCTGATTCCGGCGATTAGGTATGTTAATGAGAAAAAGAATAAAAAAGTTGAATATGTCGGTTTTTCCCACGCGCCGTCTTTAGGCATCCAGAAATATGCCAATTTTTCCAAACTCTTATCAAAAACCGATTTAGAAAATTTTAAGGAAGTTAGCTAGTTAATAAAAAGTTCGACTTGTCCGCCGTAGCGTAAGCGAAGGCGGAGAGACCCGGAAGGATACCCTTTTGGGGCGACTCGGATGGATGTATACTAATTAGAGAATGTTTAAACATATGAGAAAAACACTATTTGTTTTGGCAATTTTATTTTTATTTTTAGTCGGTTGCAGTTTTTCAGGTGGATCAAAGAATGAGGGCATAAATCAGCCAGTTAATAATCAAGCTGACAGTCAGGAAGTTTCAGATGATTCGGTTAAACTTGACGCTGATAATGATGGTTTGACTGATGAGCAAGAAAAACAATATGGCACCGATTCGCAAAAAAGTGATACCGACGGCGACAACTATTCAGATAAAAAAGAAATTGATTCCGGGCATGATCCATTAGTGGCTTATCAACCAGAAAGTTTAACAGTAGAAAATAAGCCAGCCACTGTAGCACAAGAAACGGAAATTAAACCTGATGAGGAATGTTCGCTTCGTGGCGAGAAATTAGAAAATTGTGAAGTCTATACCTGTTACTATACCCATCCATTTACGAAAACAAAAGAGAAAGTAGAAATTTTAGGTTACATTGCGGGTAAATGTCTTTATAAAGAAGAAATGCCGGGCGGAATAATGATGGAGTGTAAATATAATACGGCGCTACGAAAAGAAGTGGCACAATTTTATCGAGACAATGCAGTACCGAAAGAATGGGAAAGCATTACATTGGAATTAAAAACCAATGACCGAGTAAATTTAGAGGGAAAGAGTTATACTGATGGTGAGGAAACATCTAATAATATTCTTACCAAGGCGATCAACAACGGTCAGTGCGTAATTATAATGCCTAGTAATGAGTAAGGTTTTAGTTTTATGAAAATTATCAAACAAACTCCCGACCTGTTGATTTTACAAGAGAATCCGATCGTCGGCATTTTTGTCGGGGCGATTTTTTTGATTGTCGGCGTAACAATACTTATCAAACCGCCATTTTTAAATAGCAATGATATACCGCTATGGCTGCCGATAGTTTTTATACTTTCAGGGATTATAGTGATATTGGTTTTGTCAAAAGTTACGGTAGTTTTTGATAAAAGTGCGGCAAAGGTTACTATTACTAGCAAATCGTTGTTTAAAAAAGTTTTCCAAGAATTATCTTGGCAGCAGATTCAGGCTGTTGAATTAAAGGAAATGAATGATAAAAAAGGCGTCAGTTACGGAATATTTTTATTATTAACGGATGGTGGAGTAACGCCATTACAAAATTCATTTGACCGTCGAAAGGGTTTTGCCGGTCAGCGCTTACTTTATAGTAAAATGAAAAAAATTGCTCAAAATTTGGCTGATTTTTTGGTTGTGCAGTTGGTGGAGAAAAAATCATCTGGACTTTATGAAACCATGAAAGGAATATATCGGGACCAATTCAATAAGCAACGAGATAATACGCCGTAATAGGGAGGTACTTTTTTGTTTTTAGACCACTACCCGGAAGGGTTTGAAACTCTCCTTAACTGTGTCTCAAAACCCCTCTGGGTATGGTGCCCCGCCCGCCTCGCTACGCGAAGCATTGCGGGCAGGCAGACCCGAACGGGTCACCAAAAAACTCTCGCTTTACCGCGGGATTTTTTTGTTATATAGTTGGTTTAGGTAAATAACTAAAATATGGAAAACAAAGTTAATAAACTTAAATGGCCGGCGCTCCTGGTTTGGCTGATAATTTTGCTGGTTTTGGCCGGTTTGATTATGTTTTTAACCCCGGCGCCGTCGGGCATAGTTAACAATTCCAATCTTAATCTAGCCAACACCAATGTTAACGAGCCGCCGGTGAACCAGCCGCCGGAAATTATCCCGGGCGTAAAGTCGCTCCTTTACAGCGACGAAAAATTGGGCTTTCAATTTTGGTTTCCAGAGAACGCGGTGACAGATTATCCGCAGGCGGCCAATTATCTTCATCTGACCAAAAAATTGGCCGCGGCCGCGGCTTTGCCTGAATCAATGTTCGCCGGCACGAACTTGGGCGAGGCGGTGTTCGCGGTTGGCGTTGACTCTGACCCGGCAGTGGTTAGCGATTGCCTTAAGTTAAATCAGATAGAAAACCAAGGCCTGGGCCCGGTAACAATCAACGGCGTTTCGTTTGAGGTTTTTAGCGGCGCCGATCCGGCCGCCGGCAACCTTTATGAATCCAAAGTTTATCGGGCGGTTTATCACGGTTTCTGCTACGAAGCCGTGGAGTTGCTCCATTCCGGCAATATCGGCAACTACACGCTGGGCGCGGTAAGTGAGTTTGATAAAGTTAAGTTTTCCGGGATTTTGGAAAAGATGGCGCAGTCGTTGACTCTGACCGACAACTTAGCTAGCGGCGTGGACGGCGCGGTCACCCTCGGCCCGATTTGTCCGGTCGAGAAAAATCCGCCGGAGCCTAAGTGCGCGCCTCAGCCTTACCACATCAGAATTCAGATCACTAAAACCGGCGACCCGGCTTTTGCCCAAGAGATTACCAGTGGCGCTGACGGCAAAATCGGCGTCGGTTTGGAGCCGGGAACCTATGAGTTCAGCCCGGTCAGCGGCGGCGTTTTGCCCCGTTGCGCGCCAGTGACGGCGGTGGTCAAGCCGTCAGCTTGGACCACCATCGTTATTACTTGTGATACGGGGATAAGGTAGGTAAAGCAATTAAGTCAAATAATTTAAAAATCGCCTAATTTGGCGGTTTTTTGGTTGTTTTTATAGAAAACTTGCTAAAATAAAATAGTTGTGTTAGAATATAAATATAAAGATATGAAAGTAGCTAAAGGTAAAAAATTAGTCGTGGTTAACCAAGGTGACACTTGATAAGTGTTAGCCCCTTATAGAATTTCACAGGCAGAATATAAACCTTTGAATTTTTTTGTTAATCATAAAAAAACATGCCGGGAATCATAGTTGATATTGGAACAGGCGACGGGAAGTTCACTTATGAACTAGCCAAGGCGAACCCCGATAGGTTTATAATCGGTGTTGACCCTCACCATAAAAGTTTAGAAGAAATCTCAAGAAAAATAGATAAAAAACCGGCAAAGGGCGGTATTAAAAACGCTCTTTTTGTTTTGGCGGCGGTTGAAGACTTACCGGCAGAATTAGCTGGCCTCGCCAATCAAGTGTTTATTAATTTTCCTTGGGGTAGTCTTTTGCGAGGGATAATTTTGGTGGAAGATAAAACTTGGCAGAGTATTAAAGGTATTTGTCAGACCGGGGCGTTAGTCGATGTGGTTTTAGGTTACAATCAAGAATATGAGCAAAAAGAAACCGGCGATTTGCCAGCTTTAAATTTAGAATATATCAAGACCGTTATGTCGCCGCGCCTTCAAAGTCTCGGGTTTAGTTTATTAGAAGCAAGAGAAATATTAAAAAGTGATTTGGCTGATTATCCCAGCAGTTGGTCTAAGAAGTTAATTTTTGGGAGTAATCGAAACTATTATTATTTTAGGTTAAAATTACGATGAAAAACTACGACCTAATCGTAATCGGCGGGGGGCCGGCGGGGATGATGGCAGCCGGGCGGGCGGGAGAAAATGGCGCCCGGGTTTTGCTGTTGGAAAAGAACCGGCGGCTGGGCGCGAAACTCTTAATCACTGGCAAAGGCCGGTGTAATTTGACTAACGCCGAGCCGGATATCCGAGAGCTAGCCAGCCACTACGGTCCCAGCGGCAAATTTCTTTTCTCGGCTTTTAGCCGGTTTGATAATCAGGCCACACGGGATTTTTTTGGCCGCGGCGGGCTGAAAACCAAGGTGGAACGAGGCAACCGCGTTTTCCCGGTCGGCGATCAGTCGGCGGATGTAGTTGATGTTTTGATTAATTATCTTAAAGAAAATAAGGTTGAGATAATGACTGGCGCGTCGGTTAAATCTCTCGCGGTGGAGAAGGGTAAAATCAGTAAAGTGGTTTTGTTCGGCGGCAAAGAGTTGGTGGCCAAGAATTACGCCATTTGCGCCGGTGGCAAGTCTTACCCTTTGACCGGCTCGGACGGCGCGGCGTATCAGTGGCTCGCTAAACTCGGCCACACGATTGTTCCACCGCGGCCGGCGTTGGTGCCGCTTTTAACTAAAGAAACTTGGGTCAAAGAACTGTCTGGTTTGAGCCTGAAAAATGTCGCTATCAGCGTTTGGCAAAAAGGCAAGAAAAAAGACTCGCGGTTTGGCGAGGCGCTGTTTACCGCGGAGGGTTTGTCCGGGCCGATAATTTTGGATTTGAGCCATTTGGTTGGCGAACTTTTGCCCGGCGGGGAAGTGGAACTAGGGATTGATTTTAAGCCGGCGCTAACGCTTTCGGAACTGGACCAGCGCCTGCAAAAAGATTTCAGCCAGCTCGCCAATAAACTCTTTAAAAACAGCCTGGATTGGCTCTTGCCCCAGTCGCTGATTCCGGTGATGGTGTGGCTGTCCGGCATTAATCCCGAGAAAAAGGTGAACAGCCTGACCCGCGAGGAGCGGAAGAAATTGTTAGTATTACTTAAAGATTTCCGTTTAAAAGTTAAAAGTTTGGGCGGTTGGGAACGGGCGATTGTCACGGCCGGCGGGGTGGAGCTCCGCGAGGTTGACCCCAAAACTCTGCGGTCGAAGATTATCCCAAATCTTTATCTGGCCGGCGAGATTTTAAATCTGGACGGCCCGACCGGCGGCTTCAACCTGCAGGTTTGTTGGAGCACAGGGTTTGCGGTCGGAGAAAATTTCGAATCAAAAAGCACATAACATGGAACACATAACAAGTGGTTATATCCACCCTTGTTCCTTGTTCCATGTTATGTGTTATGTGCTTATGTCTAAAGAAAAATTTCTCATCACCTTGACTGTCTTGATCGATGTTATCGGCATCGGCGTGGTTATTCCGGTTTTGCCGTTTTATGTCGCCCGGTTTGATTCTTCGCCGCTCGCGGTCACCGCTTTGATCGCGGTTTTTGCTTTTTGCTCGTTTATCAGCGCGCCGTTTTTGGGCGCTTGGTCGGACCGGATTGGCCGGCGGCCGATTTTGATTATCAGCATTCTCAGCACCGCTGTCGGTTGGCTGGTGTTTGCCAGCGCTTGGAGTCTGACTCTTTTATTTATCGGGCGGATTATTGACGGGCTGGCGGCGGGCAATTTTTCTACCGCTCAAAGCTATCTGACCGACATTGCCAAAAACGAAAAGGAACGGACCGCCAACCTCGGCGTCGTCGGCGCGACTTTTGGCATCGGTTTGATCGTCGGGCCGGCCATCGGCGGTTTTCTTGGCGCCTGGAACCACACTCTGCCATTTTGGTTTGTCGGGTTTTTGGCGTTGATTAACGCCGCGCTGGTTTATCTATTCTTGCCTGAGTCCAAAATTGTCCGGGAGAAAAAATCAATCAGTTTGAATCCTTTGCGGCCGCTCTATCGCGCTTTTAGCGATCGGAAATTATTGCCCGGTTTTGGCGCTTGGTTTTTGTTTGGCATCGCTGTGGCGGTTGGCCAGTCGGTTTTTGCCTTATATCTCGGACGAGCTTTTGGCTTTAAAGAATTGGCGGTCGGCAGTTTAACCACAGCGCTTGGCGTGGTGGTGGCCCTGAATCAAGGTGTGGCGTTGAAACATTTTTGGCTCCGCCGGTTTTCCACCCGACAACTGGAGTCGGGTTTGATGTTAACTTTAGCTTTAGCTTGGCTAATCATGGGCGGCCAGATTCTTTGGCTGTTTATGGTCGGCCTCGCCATTCAAACTTTAACCCACTCGATTTTGCGGGTGACGCTGACCAGCCATTTATCTATCCTGGGCGGGCCGACGCGGCAAGGCGAGATACTCGGCATTTTAACTTCGGTGATGTCGCTTAGCATGATTATCGGGCCCATACTGGCCGGCGCCTTGTTTAAAATTAATCTCGGCTGGCCTTATTTCCTCGCGGCATTTTGTTGTTTTCTATGTTGGCTTTTGATTTTCCGCAACCAGCGGCGAGAAAGTCAGGTTAATCTACCGGAAGATATTTTGATTGATCCGGCGGCTTAAGGTGTTTGATTGGAACTTGCTTAAATCGGTTTTTCGCGGTAGACTGTCAGTAATCTATTCATTTGGGCCTAAGCAGGGGTATAAGAAAAAATACCGTTGCCATCTTTGAGTATTCAGGGAACAGTATGCAGTATTCAGGGAGGGGGATCAGTAGGCGGTATTTAGGGGTCGGTTGGCGACGCTTTTAATCAATCCGGAAGTTAATTTACTGCATTGGACGGAGATTTTAAAGATCTTTTGAAAGTCAGGATTATTCAGATAGTTAAGGTCGCGGGCAATAATTAACTGGTTTTGCAGTTCAGTTAGAGAGCTTTTGCCGATTGAATAGAATTGTTTTTTTTCTTTTTTGGACTGACGCGAGAAACCTTCGGCCAGGTTGGAAGCGACAGAAACAGCGGCGCGGCGCATTTGGTTAGTTAGGCCAAAATTTTCATCTGACGGGAAATTTTTAGTGGCCCGATAAATAGTTAAGGTTAATTTGTGGGCTTCGCGCCAAGCCAACAAGTCAACAAAAGATTGGATTTTAGTGGTCATAAGTTTTATTTATTAATTAGCTTAACCAACCTTAGCAAAACAGTTATTAACTAAATCTAAAAAAAACATTAAATTTTGTTAAACTCGATTATTTTGTATTAATTTTAGCTAAATTTACTCCTCTAACTGAGTATTCAGGGAGCAGTATTCAGTATTCAGGGAACTATATCCCCGAACGGTGAATTTGAACCCCTCCCTGATCCCTGAATACTGACCCCTGAATACTATTTATGTTTAAATTAGTTTCAAAATTTGAGCCAAAGGGCGACCAGCCTAAAGCCATTGAACAATTAGTTAAGGGTTATGGCAAGTTTCCCCAGCAGACGCTCCTTGGCGTGACCGGCTCGGGCAAGACTTTTACGGTGGCCAATGTGATTCAAAAGATCCAAAAGCCGACCCTGGTTTTGTCGCACAACAAAACGCTCGCCGCCCAGCTCTACAACGAGTTCCGCGATTTTTTCCCGGAAAACAAGGTGTGTTTTTTTGTTTCCTATTATGACTATTACCAGCCGGAAAGCTATCTGCCGATTTCCGACACTTATATTGAGAAAGATGTCCAGATTAACGAGAAGATTGAGCAGCTGCGGCTGGAGGCGACCGCGGCCTTGATGTCGCGCGATGATGTGATTATTGTGGCGTCGGTTTCCTGCATTTATGGCCTCGGCCGGCCGGACAACTTCAAAGCCAGCGCCCAGGAGATAAAAGTCGGGCAGAAAATTAACCCGGATGATTTGGTCCGCCAGCTGGTGGCAGTGCAATATGAAAATGAGGATAATCGGCTGAAGCCCGGCAGTTTCCGGCGGCGCGGCGACCGGCTGGAGCTGATGGCCGGCTCGGGCACCACGGTTTTGCGGTTAGAGTTTGACGGCCAGAGGTTAGTTAAAATTATTGAACTCCATGCCATCACCTTTGCTCGGATTCAGGACTTGCCGAGCGCTTGGATTTTCCCGGCCAAGCATTTTGTTTTTACCGAAGTGGGCAAACAGTCAGCTTTGAAAACTATCCGGCAGGAGTTAAAAGAAAGATTGCCGCAGTTGGGGCCGGTGGAGGCTTATCGACTGGAAAAGCGGACGAATTATGACTTAGAACTGATTGAGGAATTAGGCTACTGCCAAGGTGTGGAAAATTATTCCCGCCACTTTGACGGCCGGCAGCCGGGCGAACCGCCTTACACTTTATTAGATTATTTCAAAACCAAAGGCGAGTGGCTAATGGTGGTGGATGAAAGCCATGTCGCTCTGCCGCAAGTCCACGGCATGTACGGCGGCGACCGGTCGCGGAAGGAGAATTTGATCGACCACGGCTTCCGTTTGCCGTCAGCCTATGACAATCGGCCGCTGACTTTCCCGGAATTTGAAAAATATCTGGGCCGGGTGATTTACACTTCGGCGACGCCCAGCGACTACGAACTGGAACACTCCGGCCAGGTGGTAGAGCAGATTATTCGGCCGACCGGGCTGGTTGACCCGGAGATTTTTATCAAGCCGGCGGAGGGCCAGATTAAAGATGTTGAAGGCGAAATCCGGCAGACGATTGCCAAAGGTTACCGCGTGCTGGTCACCACTTTGACCAAGCGCCTGGCCGAGGATTTGACCCGTTATTTGGTGGAACAAAAGATTAAAGCCGAGTATTTGCACAGCGAAGTTGACACCTTGGACCGGATTAAGATCATCCAGAATTTGCGGCTGGGTAAGTTCGATGTACTCGTCGGCATCAATCTGCTCCGTGAAGGTTTGGATTTGCCGGAAGTGGCTTTGGTGGCGATACTGGACGCGGATAAAGAAGGCTTTCTCCGCAACGCCCGCAGTTTGATCCAGACGATTGGCCGGGCGGCGCGAAATGTTGATGCCAAAGTGGTGATGTATGCCAACACCGAGACAGGCTCGATCAAATCAGCGATTAGCGAAACCAACCGCCGGCGCGCGATTCAGCTGGCCTACAATAAGAAACACGGCATCACGCCGGAGAGTATTGTTAAAGAAATCAGAAAGCAAGAAGAAGTTATTTCACCCGACTTGACTGGTAAAAATCTGGACCGCGAACAACTGGTGATTGAGCTGGAATTGCAGATGCAGGCGGCGGCGGAGGGGCTGGACTTTGAACGAGCCATTGAATTAAGGGAGAAGATTAAGGAAATTAAACAAGATTAGTATTCAGGGAACAGTATTCAGTATTCAGGGAACTATATCCGCGAACGGTGGATACCGACCCCTCCCCTGAATACTGAATACTGTTCCCTGAATACTTTATAATAAAAAATATGTCCACAGAATTTATTCAAGTCAGAGGGGCTAGGGAGCACAACCTCAAAAACATCTCCGTCGATATCCCGATTAACCAACTGACGGTCATTACCGGCCTGTCCGGTAGCGGCAAATCGACCTTGGCGTTTGATACCGTCTACGCCGAGGGCCAGCGCCGTTATGTCGAAAGCCTGTCGTCTTATGCCCGGCAGTTTTTGGGCGTGATGGGTAAACCGGATGTGGACAGCATCAAGGGCCTCAGTCCGGCGATTTCCATTGAGCAGAAAAGCATTTCCCATAATCCGCGGTCAACGGTCGGCACGATTACCGAGATTTACGACTATCTGCGTCTGCTTTACGCCCGGATCGGCGCGCCGCATTGCCCGCTTTGTGGCCAAGAAATCCGCTCGCAGGACGCGGAAAAAATCACCAAAAGTTTGCTGTCCGAGTTCGCCGGGCAGACAGTGGAAATCCTGGCGCCGGTGGTGCGGGGCAAGAAAGGCAACTACGAACAACTGTTTGTTGATCTAAATAAACAAGGCTATGACCGTTTGCGGGTGGACGGCAAGATGACGCTCGGGTCCGACTACTTCGGCGGCGGTAAATCCACTTTGGAACGGTACGGCACTCACAATATTGAAGCGCTGGTGGACCGGGTGAAATTAGCCGCGGCTGAGAAAGCCCGGCTCCAGCGGGCGGTGGAAACCGGTTTAAAACTCGGTAGTGGTTTATTGATTGCTTTGATCAGCCGGCCGGCGACCGGCCCGTCGGGCAAACCCGGAGCGGTGACCGAGAAAGTTTATTCCGAACATTTGGCTTGCCCGGATTGCGGACTCAGTTTTGAAGAACTGCAACCGCGCCTTTTTAGCTTTAACTCGCCATTTGGCGCTTGCCCGGCTTGCCATGGTCTCGGGTTCATCCAGAAATTTGACCCGGATTTGATTATCCCGGATAAAGAATGGACGCTTTCCGAAGGCGCGATTAAGCCGCAGGGTTTTAGTTCGTTTGGCTTTTTTGGCCAGATGCTGGAGATACTGGGCAAGAAATACGGTTTTAGCGTGGAGACGCCGGTCAAAAGTTTGCCCAAGAAAATTTTAGACATTCTCTTCCACGGCACTGACGATAAAATTGACTGGGAGTTTGAATCCAAAAGCACGGACAATGTCTGGGAGTGGACCGGCAAGTGGGAGGGGATTATTCCGCGCTTGGAGCGACTTTACAAACAAACCGACTCGGACAGCCGACGGCAGGAAATGGAACGGTATATGATTGCCAAGCCTTGCGGCGTTTGCCATGGCGCGCGGCTGAAGCCGGAAGCGGTGGCGGTGACAATTGGCGGCAAAAACATCCATGAAATTACCGAGCTGTCCATTAAAGACTTGCTGAAATTTCTCAACGGCTTGGATCTGGGCAAAACCGACAGCGAGGTGGCCGGGCAGATATTTAAAGAAATTAACGACCGCGCCGGTTTTCTCGTGGATGTCGGTCTCGATTATTTATCACTCGGCCGGCGGGGCGGGTCGCTGTCCGGCGGCGAAGCTCAGCGCATCCGGCTGGCGACGCAAATCGGCTCGGAATTGCGCGGTGTGACTTACATCTTGGACGAGCCGTCGATTGGCCTGCACCAACGCGACAACCAGAAGCTGATTAAAACCCTGAAAGAAATGCGCGATCTCGGCAACACCGTGATTGTGGTGGAGCATGACGCCGAGACCATCATGGCGGCGGATCATTTGATTGACATCGGCCCGGGAGCCGGGGTTCATGGCGGCCGGGTCGTGGCAGAGGGTAAGCCCAGCGAAGTGATTAAAGACAAAAAATCGCTGACCGGCGCTTATCTTTCCGGCCGCAAAATTATCGCCGTGCCGGAGAAGCGCCGCCGGCCGCGGGGCATGGTTAACCTGATCGGCGCCCGCCACAATAACCTCAAAGGCATTAATGTTGATTTCCCAGTGGAAGTGTTTTGTTGTATCACCGGCGTCTCCGGCTCGGGCAAATCCAGCCTAGTCTCCGACACGCTTTACCCGATTCTCGCCAAAAAGCTTTATCAGGCCAAAGTCAGCCCGGGCGAACACGAGAGCCTTGAAAATTTCGGCTATTGGGACAAGGCGATTATTATTGACCAAAGCCCGATCGGCCGGACGCCGCGCAGTAATCCGGCGACTTACACCGGTGTTTTCACTTATATGCGCGAGCTGTTTACTCAGACCGAAGAGGCGCGGGTGCGCGGTTATAGATCGGGCCGCTTTAGTTTCAATGTCGCCGGCGGGCGGTGCGGCAATTGCGAGGGCGACGGCGTGATCAAGATTGAAATGCACTTTTTGCCCGATGTTTTTGTCACTTGCGAACAGTGCCACGGCACCCGTTTTAACGAAGAAACTTTGCAGGTGAAATACCGGGAGAAGAACATTGCCGAAATCCTAAATTTAACCGTGGAAGAGGCGCTCGCTTTTTTCAAAAACATCCCGCGGATTGCCGGCAAACTGCAAACCTTGGTGGATGTCGGCCTGGGCTACATCAAACTCGGCCAGTCCGCCACCACGCTGTCCGGCGGCGAGGCCCAGCGGATCAAACTGACCGCCGAGTTGTCCAAGCGCGACACCGGCCGGACGCTGTACATCTTGGATGAGCCGACCACCGGCCTGCACTTTGCCGACATTGAAAAACTCTTGGCGGTCCTCAATCGCCTGGTGGACAAAGGCAACACCGTGATTGTGATTGAACACAATTTGGATGTGATTAAATCCGCGGATTATCTGATTGACCTCGGCCCCGAAGGCGGGGACCGCGGCGGCCGCGTCATCGCCCGCGGCACGCCGGAGCAAGTGGCGAAAGATAAAGACAGTTACACGGGGAAGTTTTTGCGGAAGGTGTTATAGAGTACAGAGTGCGGAGTGCAGAGTACAGAGGAAAACTCCTTTCTAAACTTGGCGCTCATTAAAACTGGAATTTTCGCCAGTTTTTTTGGTATTTAGGCGAGTTTAGAATTAGTTAATAAAAAGTTTAGAAATATTTAATGATTAGTTTAGATTTAGTTTAGAATTGGTATGTTAAGGTGGGGTTAATATGCCTTATCAACCCAACCTCCATCATCGCCATTCCATTCGCCTTGCCACCTACGATTACACCCAGTCAGGCGATTATTTTATTACCCTTTGCACCCAAGATAAGAAACACCTATTTGGCGAGATTAAAGACAGACAGATGGTTTTAAACCAAGCTGGCAGGCTGGTCTTGGATTGGTGGCTAAAATTGGAAAAGAAATTCCCTGGCATCAAATTAGGCCCATTTGTCATTATGCCTAACCATTTACACGCCATTATTGAGATCATGGGTGTTGTAGGGGCGGACCCGCGTGTCCGCCCTGGGATTTGTTCAAACTCGGCCGTTTGTTCAGAACCTGTATCCATGGACGGTAATAAATTTGTTATGGCCGGAAACACCCTTGTTCGGGGCGGACACACGGGTCCGCCCCTACGAGGCGTGCCTCAATTTATCCAATGGTTTAAAACTATGACCACTAATGAATATATCAAACAGGTTAAACAAAACCATTGGTTGCCGTTTAATCATCGGCTATGGCAGAGGAATTATTATGAGCATATTATCAGTAACGAGGATGATTATAACAATATCGTGGAATATATCCGAGATAACCCTTTGCTGTGGGAGAGGGATAGGAATAATTTTAACTAAAAAAAACCGCCCATCGAAATGAATCGACGGGCAGGGTGATGAATGAAGTAAATTATCAGGCAAGACCGGGCAAACTACGGCGATAGCGGAGATTGCCGTAGACGCAACGGTAGTCGGCCGAAAGGCCATTTTTAACTTCCAGGGTCACCTTTTGGCCTTTGCGTAGCCTGATCACCTGACCGGCGCAATACCTCATGCCGTTGACGACCAGATAGCCGGTGGTGATGGTGATGGTTTCCATCAAGTCAAGTACTCCCAGATCGTATGACCGCCCGGCCACGACCGTGCCGACGCTGGTGGATTTTTTTCCGTTGACCCAGGTCTGGGTGCTACCGATTCCGCCGTTATGATAGGTAGCAGGAATAATTTTTACAAATTGCTTTTTCAAGGTTTCCTCCTTATTCGGCGACTTTAGCGCCGCCTCCATTTGTTTCTTCGCCGGACAGTCCAGCTGGCAATCTCGCCAGCAAAGTTTTTTGTGACCACAGAATACTTCGTCATCAAGTCCAGCTAGATGGCGAAGAATTTGAATTGCCGTACGATCATATCTGAAAGTTTGGATACAAGTCGTTGGTTGGGGACAGTTGGTCGGTTTATCGCCGGCCGGGTAGATTATGCCGTCGATAACGACAAAATTTAATGCTGCCATTTTAACGCCTCCCAATTGGTTGTTAACGAACAAATCTTTCAAATTAATGCTTTATCAGGTTAATATCCTAATTTACCACCCCTAACGCCTTTTTGTCAACCCTTTTCCGGATTAACTGGTTTTATGCTAAAATAAGCAGGTAAGTCCTATTTTTATTATTTTTATGGCTTGGCAAAAAACCTTACAAAATCGTGAAGAGATTGTTCTAGTGACCAGTTCCAAAGCCGGCCGGCCGAACGCCGTGGTGGCAATTTCCCAAGGTTTTATTGGTCGAAAGCTTTTAGTTAATGATTGCCAAATGAAAACCACGGTCAGAAATATTAAGGAGAATCCGGCGGTGTGCGTAGTCGGCCGGAAGAACGGCGAGTATTATCGGATCAAAGGCCGCGCCCGGCTTTATCCCAGCGGCCGCTATTATAAAATCGCCGCCAAGCGCGAGCAAGAGTTTAAAGTGAAAAACGCGATTGTGATTGAGATTAAAGAAGTGTTTGATTTAGACAAAGGCCAGAAAGTAATTTGAAAAAAACAACCCCGGTTTTGTGAACCGGGGCGAATGAATGGTGTGTGAAGGGTTGAGATCAGGGGAGGTCGGCCATCATGTGGTTAGCCACATGACTAATGTTGATTTCCCTTATCAACATTTTCGGATCAGCCGAGAAGGCCGATTGTCTGCCGTCTGGGAATTCAATGACCAGTTGTGGCCGGCCGTTTTCTCCGGGGAAAATGGCAGCCACGGCCTTGGCCGTAGCGAGGATCTCTTCGACCTTACCTTGGCCGATCGGGAAATCTTCCGCTTCGAGGCGGACGGCATTGCCGATTCCCCGCGAGTTCATACTAGTATTGGCGCCAACGGCTTGCATCGGTAGCTCCTTTCCAGAAGGTCTTGGTTGAGTTCTTCGAGATCGTCGATCATGCCTTGGGCATAATTTGCGATTTCGTGTTGCTCGCCATTCGGAAGTTGGACTAAGACATGGCCGCCAGCCATTGCTCCATTGGCTTTGGCATACCCAATAACCCTTGCAGTATCTTTTTTGGTCAGCGATAATTCGTTTTCCTCCAGTTGAACGGCATGATCAAAGCCGAGATCGCGAAAGCCTAGTTTGGCTTCAACTATTTTCATGTTTTTCCTCCGAGTTGTGGGTTTTCAAAATAACTGTTTTTAACCTATCATTAATCTTAAAAAATGTCAACCTTTGGCCAAAAATATGACCAAGATAATCATTCTGGCAATTGGCAAAATTAAAGAACCGCATTACCGTTCGGCCGTGGAGGAATACTTGAAAAGACTGCGGCCGTATCTTAAAGTAGAGATGGCGGAGCTCCGGCCCGAGCCGTTTAACGCCGCTAACCACCTTCGCGCTAAAGCTAAAGAAGCCGAACGGCTGACGGAGTTTTTGGGTAAATATCAAAAAAATCAGATTTATCTTCTGGACGAACGCGGCGCGGAAATGACTTCCGAGAAATTGGCGCGGTTTCTGGACCAACAGTGCGAGACCCTGGTTTTGGTAATCGGCGGGGCGTTGGGTTTTAGCGACGAGATTAAAAAGGCCTATTCGCACAAAATCGCCTTGTCGCAACTGACCTTGCCGCATGAGTTGGCGCGGGTGGTGCTGGCGGAACAGCTTTACCGGGCGGTGGCGATTGTGAAGGGGAAGGAATACCACTACTAAGATTTAAGAATGGTGGTAATTGGTGTTAAGACTAATAACCAAGATATCACATAACATGGAACACATAACAAGAGACCTATAACCACCCTTGTTCCATGTTATGTGTTATGTGATTTTAACCAAGTTATACTGCAAAAAGCTAATCTACAGGCATTCTTAAATCATATGAAGAACCACGCTAAAGTCGGCAACCGCTCCGGCCGGCCGGGCTATCGCACACCGGCGGTTTTCCGTTTTCAGCAGGCCCAACAGGCGCGAACCGCCAAGGCCGCGAATTTTAATTTTAAAAAGTTTAAATAAGTTTAATGATAGTCCATATGGAAAAAATTTCTTTTTCAGAGCCAGTCGAACCAAAGCCCAAGAAAGTGCTTAAACAGCAGCTGGAGCGAGTTAACCAGTTCAGGCAAGAATCCGGGAAGGATATTTTAGAATTTGAAGAAAACGATTTTTTGTTATCTGAGGCGGAGTTAAAAAATAAATATGGTCTGCAATTTGATAAATATCTGGAAGACTTAAAGAATTTGCGGTCAATCGAGGCGACGGCAGTTAAAGCTACCCCGGTTACGCCGTTTGATCGGTTATCAGCTAAATTTTTTCGGGGGCCAAAGTCAGAATATCTCTTAAAGCTATTTAAACATGATCGGCGGACTATCAAAGATTTTGAAAACCGCTTGGCGGCGCAACTGCAAACTGAGGAATTTCAAACTTTTCTTAAGGAAAAAGAAATTAATCCTGCGGCCTTAAAAAGTAAAAAAGAAATTAAAAATTATGTTCTCTTGTGGTTAAGCGAAAAATATCAAGCGGAACTGGAAAAGCAGCTGGCTGATGATGATTCTTTGGGCGATGAAAGCGGTGAGTGCCCCCTGCCTTTAGCAATAGAAAAACTGGAAACTTCTTTTACCGCCAAATATGCCAGAGAGTGGGGACCGGAAAGGATTGCTTTGGACGGCGTGCAAAATCATTTAGCCGCTGATTCCGGCGGGACCAAAACCGATGTTTCTTTTTTGGCTGATGGGCAGTGGGTGGATTTAAAGGCCGGCCAAAATTTACCGCCGGGGGCGATTGACGCCATCAGGTTTCGCGATGATGGCCGCGGTTATAATTCCAATCTACTTAAGTTTGCCTATAGCCATCAAAAAGATGACAAAAAATCAGTCGGTGAGTTTGGTGAGGGGTTAAAAATGATTTGCGCCGCGGCGCTCAGCCACGGTATGCAGGTTAGGTTGCGTTCCCGCAACTGGCTGGCAACGCCGGCTCTAGACAAAGTGGCAATCGACGAGCAGGAAATACAAGCTTTGAGTTTTACTGTGGAGCATTTTGAAGAGGATCAGAGTATTGTCGGTTCGGAAACTATCTTTACTTCCCTGAATGTGGATTTTATCAGGGAAGTTCAAAGAATCCAGAAAAAAGTTTTAGCTCTTAATCTTGGCGAGGATGGCGAGGTGGATAAAAGCGCTTGGCAAGAGACCTGTTCGGCCGGCGGAATGTCTTTGGAAAATCCCAGCTGGATTTATGTTAAAGGCATGTTTGTCAGAGAGCAAAACAATCCGTACTGTTTACTATCTTACAATTTGCAAAATGTCAGGCCTAATCGTGATCGGAATGTGTTAAATCCCCAAGAAATGAGAGAGGGAATAAGCGAGATATTATCAAATTGCCGCTCGGCGGAAGTTTTTCGGGTTTTATTAGGCTATGCCTTTCAATATCCCACCAGTTATTCTATTGGTAAGGGCGGGGGCGGGAACTATAACTATAGTGGAGTTTACGAATTTGATGAATGCTCTAACTATTTTAAAGACAGTCGGCTTTTGCGACAGGCTTTCGAAGATTTTTTTGGTCCTCAAGCAGTAGTTTATAGCAATGAGCTCTTGGCCAAGAAGGCCGAGAAGCAGGGTTTTAATCCGATTCAATTAAATTTTTATCTGGCCGATGCCTTAAGGCCAACCGGCGTGAAATTTGATTGGGATGTGGCGGAGACCGAGGTGGAAAAAGAATTAGACACTTCCTTGACATTGGAATATGAAAAAGATAAATGGGGCGTTGACCGGATTGTTTTGGACGGCATTCAGAACCATATGCCGGGCGATTCGGGCGGTAGCCAGGTTAAAATTCAGTTTTTGGTCGCTGGCGAGTGGTTGGATTGGCAGGCCGGCAATCAACCATCAACCGAGAGTATTAAGGCAATAAGATTTTCTGATGACGGCCGGGGTTTTGATGTCGCCCATTTACAGCTTTTGGCCAGTTCTAAAACTAAAAATCGTGAATCCGTCGGCCAATTTGGCGAGGGAATGAAGATGGCGGCGGCGGCTTGCTTGCGTAATAATATCAAACAAACATTGGAATCCCGCAATTGGCTGGCCGAGCCTATAGCTAAGGGCGTCTATCTAGATAATGAAAGGGTGCAACAACTGGCTTTTAAAGTCACGGAATTTAAAGATCGCAAACCGATTGTTGGTTCTCGGACCACCTACCGCGATATACCGCCGGAATTTATTGAGGCAGTAAAAAATATTCAGGAAAAAGTCCTTTATTTTGACAAAGATTATCAGCCTTTGGACGCGACAGCCGAAGGTGATATTGTCCGAGTGGGTGGCGGCAAGATTTATGTCAAAGGTTTTCAGGTAACTGATCGGGAAAAAGATAATTTGATTTTCAGCTACGATCTGCCGTTAGACACTTCCCGTGACCGTGAAATGCTGGAAGTTAATAATCTGAAAGAAAATATTGGAAGATTATTGGGCCAGACTAACTCCGCAGAAGTCGTTGCCGCTTTATTGGACCGGGCCGGAACCGACTATGATACTGGCTATTTTGAATTTCAAGATATTTCCGCCAGTAGCGCTTTTGAGAATAGGGAACTCTGGCGCCAGGTTTTTGAAAAACGCTATGGCCAGGAAAAAGTGGTTTTAAAATCCCACTGCGGACAGGATTGGGCGGCGATCGAAGCGCGATTTATGGGGTATAGAGTGGTGCGGCTGAACAGCAAAATCACGGAAACTATGCGGGCCTGCGGCATACTCTATGATTACGAAGTGGCTCATTCTGAGACCAATTTTGAATGGGCAGAAAATCTAAATGCCGAGGAGAAAGAGATGCTGGCGCTTCAGCCGATAATTGACGAAATTTTGGAAGCTGGGGGTAACCAGGCAGTGCCAATTAAAGTTTATGACCGGGCGATTAATAAAAACAACAATCGGGATTCACAGATAGCCGGTTTTTATTCCGAGGCGCTTGGTTTAATTGGCATGTGCCGTTCCGAATTACGGAGTTTAGGTAAGTTTTTGGAAACTTATTTGGAAGAAAAAGGTCACCAGATCAGCGGCGGTCCTGATGGCTCTCGAGAGTTATTTAATTATGTTATAGAGAAACTTGTTCCATATATTATAAAGGATGTTAAAAGTAAAAAAGAGAAAAAATAATCATTAAATAATTTTGTTGTGTCTATGAAACTAAACTATTTTCTCATCCCGCTGTTTACCATTGCGGTCGCTTGGTTCGGCAGTTTAATCACTTCCCGGGGCATGGCTTGGTATCGGACGATTAATCTGCCGGCTTGGACGCCAGCCGGCGGAGTTATCGGCGCGGTCTGGACCGTGATTTTTCTCCTCGCCACAATTTCGGCGCTTTTGGTTTGGAATGGTCATCGGCCGGAGCGGCTCGCTTGGATTTTTGGCTTATTTATTCTTAACGGCTTGTTAAACTTTGCTTGGAGTTATTTATTTTTCGGCCAGCATCTGCTGGGCGCGGCGGTTTGGGAGGCCGGAGCCTTGGGACTCAGCGTGGTGGGGCTGATAATTTTGATCTGGCCGCTGTCGCGCCTCGCCGCCGGCTTGCTTTTGCCTTACGCCGCCTGGGTGACTTTCGCCACTTATCTGACTTATAATGTTTGGTCGCTGAATAAATAATATGCCGGAACTAGTCAAACCCTCAGCCAAATACCGCGAAAGCTTTCTCGCCGCCATGGCGGAGTTGAAAACCGACGGCCGGCATTATGACGAGCTGAATGTCACGCGGGAAAATTTTGCCGGCTATTTGACCGAGATGGAAAGCCGGTCGCAGGGCATTAATGTGCCAGCTGACCGTGTGCCAGCGACTAAGTTTTGGCTGGTAGAGGACGACCGGTTCATCGGCCGGCTGGACATCCGCCATGAGTTGAACGACAATTTATTGAAAATCGGCGGGCATATCGGTTATTTTATCCGGCCCAGTGAGCGCCGCCGCGGCTACGGCAAAAAGA
>Ga0172379_10002525_pt1 | contig 31890 bp, 28 predicted proteins | sample GrowelOW334metaG_FD_119756 | JGI IMG/M metagenome (GOLD analysis project Ga0172379, IMG submission 119756) | Groundwater microbial communities from an aquifer near a municipal landfill in Southern Ontario, Canada - Groundwater well OW334 metaG | ecosystem: Environmental > Aquatic > Deep...
TGTCTTTATTGCCTGTGCCGGATCCAGGGATCCTGCTAAGGGAATACCTTATTGCTCAAAGATTTGCTGTATGTACACGGCCAAACATGCCATGCTGTACCAGCACAAGGTGCACGATGGTGAGTCGACTGTTTTTTATATGGACATCCGCGCAGGCGGTAAAAACTACGAAGAGTTCGTTCGCAGGGCTATCGAGGAGGATACCGTTAATTATGTGCGTGGCAGGGTTGCCCGGGTTTATGAAAAGAATGGTAAACTGATCGTCAAAGGCGTAGATACACTTCTTGGCGGTGAACAAGTCGAGATTGAGGCAGATATGGTGGTCCTTGCAACGGCAGGTGTAGCCAGTTGCGGTTCAGAGCAGCTCGCGCAGAAATTGCATGTTTCTTATGATCCTTACCATTTCTTTGCCGAAGCACATCCAAAACTCAAGCCCGTTGAGACCAATACGGCAGGAATCTTTCTGGCCGGCGCCTGCCAGGCGCCCAAAGATATTCCGGAGACTGTCGGAATGGCATCAGGCGCTGCGGTGAAGGTTGCAGCCCTCTTTTCCAACGATGAACTGGTCAGGGAGCCGGTTGTTGCAGTAGTAAACCGATTGGCGCCTCCTCTTTACAGTACTTGTGTGGGGTGTTTTATGTGCGAAACGGCTTGTCCGTACAATGCCATAGAGCACGAAGAGATCAAAGGGCGTGATGGCAGTCTGATCCGAACCATTGCCCGGGTTAACCAGGGACTGTGTCAGGGTTGTGGTACTTGTGTAGCATTCTGCCGCTCCAAATCCATCGATATCCAGGGGTACACCAATGAGCAGGTATACGCCGAAGTGATGTCATTGTTAAACGACTAACTAACAGATAATGAGTAGTAATACTGATTTTGAACCCAAAATAATTGCATTTGTATGCAACTGGTGTACCTATGCCGGAGCTGATTTGACCGGCACAAGCAGACTAAAATATGCCACTAACGTGAAGATTGTTCGCTTTCCGTGTACCGGGCGCATAGATTTCCTTTTGTTGCTAAAGTCTTTTGCGCAGGGTGCCGATGGAGTGATTGTTTCGGGCTGTCATCCAAACGATTGCCATTATACCAGTGGAAATTTCCATGCACGGCGTCGTTGGATCGCTTTCCGTTCGATCCTTGATCTGATGGGTGTTGACATTCGCCGTATACAATACTCCTGGGTTTCTGCAGCTGAAGGTTCCAAATGGGCAGATCTTGTCAACAACACGGTTGCAGATATCCGTGCACTTGGGCCTTATGCCGAATATCAAAAGGTTGCCGATTATTTAGAGAAGGAGGGATACAATGAAGAAGCTTAGAGACAGAGCCGCCGAGTTGCTTTCACAAGGAGTCGTTTCGCTGGTGATTGGATATGAGGAAGGTACCAAAAGACCCCGGCCACTCTTTTGCAGAAACAGTGAAAGTACTGAAAAACTGATCTTTGATAGCCGTTGTTTCCACAATCTGGCGGTCTATATTACCAAGAAGGAGCTGGTTGGGAAAGAGCACTTCGCGGTAACTGCTCCAATCTCAACCCTGCGAAGTATCATGCAGTTGTATGTGGAAAACCAGCTGAGCGAGGAGAAACTCCTCGTCATTACTGTTGATTTGAGCGGAGAATTGCGTGAATTTACCACTTTCGACGAGATAGCCGCTTATGTGGCTCAATTTGAGCTGAAACGCGGAGAGAGGGAGCAGGAGATACTTACCAAAATTGAAGGAATGAGCCGCGAGGAACGATGGAAGTTCTGGATGGAAGAGATGTCACACTGCTTCAAATGTTATGCCTGTCGTTCGGCTTGCCCGCTTTGCTATTGCTCCAAGTGCGTTGTTGAAGTGAACCGTCCGCAGTGGATCAATCCATGGCCGGCACCGCTTGCCAATATGGAATGGCACATCAACAGGGCCATGCACATGGTTGGACGTTGTACTGCTTGCGGAGCGTGTGGGGATGCTTGTCCGGTCGGTATTCCTATTGATTTGATTACCAGAAAGATGATGGAAGATTTGGCGCCGGAATTTGGTTACGTTCCCGGTCAGCCGGCCAAACAAGGCAATGCTCTTTCGAGTTGGAAACTGGATGACAGGGAGCAATTTATACGATAAGGACTATGGAAACAAAATATATTGGTAAAGACGGAATAGAAAAATGGTTTAATGCCATTGTTGCCAGTGGTAAAAGGGTCTTTGCGCCTGTAAATGCCCGCGGACAGGTAGATTTTAAGCCGGTGAAAAAACTGAGCGAGGTCGCCGGCGATTATATCCAGACTACCCAGTCAATTAAAGCTTCCGTTTATCCAAAAGCAGAGGTACTATTTTCCTATGAAAAGGTGAATGGTAAAGTAAACCTGACGGATTTTGATCCGGAAAGTGTCCCTGAAACAGTACTCTGGAAGGTTCATCCCTGCGATGCGGCTGGCTTTAAGCCTCTTTCTGCCATTTTCAACTGGGATACGGCAGACAAACTGCACAATGCCCATCTGATCAAAACTTCAGTGATATCTTTCAGTTGTGCTGCAGCTGATGAGAGCTGCTTCTGCACCAGCGTAAACGGGAGTCCGGGTAATACTTCAGGCAGTGATATTCAACTGACCATGCTTCCGGATGGAGGAGCTATTGCAGAGATTTTATCTCCAAAAGGAGAAGCCCTGGTTGCACTTTTGCCCAGTGTTTTTGAAGCAGACAAAGGAGAGAAAAAGGAAAAGTACCTCGTTGATCTGCCAGCCAGGTTTAACCTGGAAGAGGTTAATGCTAAATTGAACAAGGCATTTGACAGTACAGTCTGGAAAGAGCAGTCTGAGCGTTGCCTGGGTTGCGGCGCCTGTGCTTTTGTCTGTCCAACCTGTGCCTGTTTCGATATTCAGGAAGATGCCCATGGCTCAAAAGGAAGGCGTATCCGTTGTTGGGATGCCTGTGGATTTGCCATGTTTACCTTGCACACTTCAGGTCACAATCCACGTGAGCATCAGAGTCAGCGTTGGCGTCAGCGAATTCTTCACAAATTCTCCTATATGCCCGAACGACTCAGTGTGGTAGGTTGCACCGGATGCGGCCGTTGTTCGCGAGCCTGCCCGGTGGATATGAATATTTTAGAACACATCACCTCAATTGCGAAACAATGAGCGAGCAAAATACATACCTTCCTTACCTGATGACCATCGAAAAGGTGATCAAAGAGGCGCCAGGCGTAAAAACGTACAGATTAAAATTTCAGGATGAGGCAGAGGCCGAAGCCTTTGAGTTTAAAGCCGGACAATTTGGCGAGTACTCAGCTTTTGGTGAGGGCGAATCCACCTTCTGCATTGCCTCTTCGCCGACTAGAAAGGGCTATATTGAATGTACTTTCCGGGATAGCGGCAGGGTAACTTCAGGATTGGCTTCACTCGAAGAGGGGAGTACCATGGGTTTCCGTGGCCCTTATGGCAATGTTTTCCCGATGGAGGAGTGGAAAGGGAAGAACCTTCTCTTCATTGCGGGTGGTATTGCACTGCCTCCGATGCGTTGCGTGATCTGGAATGCACTTGATTTGCGCGAAAATTTCAAGGATATCACCATCGTTTACGGCGCTAAAACGGTCAATGATCTGGTTTACAAATCAGAACTGAAAGAATGGTCAGATCGTCCGGATGTAAAGATGGTCACTACCGTGGATCCGGGTGGCGAGAATGCTGACTGGAAGGGAGAGATTGGCTTTGTCCCAACGATAGTGGAAAAGGTGGCTCCATCAGCTGAAAATACCATAGCCATTGTATGCGGACCCCCGATCATGATCAAATTTACCTTCCCCGTACTCGAAAAGTTGGGATTCAAAGATGACCAGATCTATACCACGCTTGAAAACCGAATGAAATGCGGTGTTGGCAAATGCGGCCGCTGCAATGTAGGAAAATTGTACATCTGCAAGGATGGCCCGGTTTTTAGCAAGGAGGAGTTGAATTTGATTCCGGCGGAGGAGTATTAATCATATATTTAACGCCGTCAGGAGCTTCGCACGCTGACGGGTTTTGTTTGCGGCGTAACCTTTCAGCGTCGAAGACCTGAAAGCGTTTAGTTGAAAACGATACGCATCATTTTGGAATTTCATGTGGTAGAAAATCTAATTTCTTGCTTAGAAAAAAATCCCAGGCAAGAAAAAAATAACCTGATCTTTTTCGAATTTAACGCTGATAAGCGTCTCTTTAATGCGGGTGGTGGGTGTAAGAATAACACTCGCATTTTTAATCGTTGAAGCTGTTTCTTCGTCTGCTGTTGCCTGTATGCGCTTCTCCCAGATTCTAGAGATCATAATTCCAATATGGTTCGATTGGGAGCTACTTCAAAAACGTTGGGATCAAGTTGATACCGTTGTTTCAATTCCAATATGGTTCGATTGGGAGTGGTTGTAAACAGTTGGTATATAGAATCAAATGTGTTTCAATTCCAATATGGTTCGATTGGGAGGGTGTTGATGAGAATGGTTTTGTAATTTTTAAATTTGTTTCAATTCCAATATGGTTCGATTGGGAGCTATTTCCTATAGCGGTATGATTTCCAACAGCATCAACGTTTCAATTCCAATATGGTTCGATTGGGAGCCCAGATGATCCATAAGATCCTCCAATGTATAATTTGTTTCAATTCCAATATGGTTCGATTGGGAGGTAATATCAGATCATCCTGCCGGAGTTACATCATTGTTTCAATTCCAATATGGTTCGATTGGGAGTAGTAATCCGTCCAGCTTTGAATGAGGCGTTGTTTGTTTCAATTCCAATATGGTTCGATTGGGAGCCTACTTAACGGAGACGGCACGAAGACCGGAATTGTGTTTCAATTCCAATATGGTTCGATTGGGAGCTAAAAATATCGCTCCGGTTGTTCTGACTGCCAAAGTTTCAATTCCAATATGGTTCGATTGGGAGAGTGCTGTACACGCTGCTGAAAATGACCCTGAAAAGTTTCAATTCCAATATGGTTCGATTGGGAGGAAGATTTAAAATGTGAAACCCTCCAAACCTTGGACGTTTCAATTCCAATATGGTTCGATTGGGAGCTCAGGGAAATGTCTCCAGCTTCAAATTTCATTTAAGTTTCAATTCCAATATGGTTCGATTGGGAGCAAGACCCTCAGGAAACTGCCTTTCTTTTTTGCTGTTTCAATTCCAATATGGTTCGATTGGGAGGGAGTTCAGAAAATCGATCCTTGCCGCCTATAGGATGAGTTTCAATTCCAATATGGTTCGATTGGGAGTCAGCCACGCTGGATCCTGCGCCATCCCTGCCCAGTTTCAATTCCAATATGGTTCGATTGGGAGTCAACTCAAAATCTTTCAATGAATTTCAAATAGCACGTTTCAATTCCAATATGGTTCGATTGGGAGCCAGTAACCGGAGAAGAGGAATGGGTACTGACCAGTTTCAATTCCAATATGGTTCGATTGGGAGCGGTAGATTACGCAGGATCATACGTTATTCAGGAGTTTCAATTCCAATATGGTTCGATTGGGAGTTTTGAAATGGTTGTGATTAATGGAGAAAAGCGAGTTTCAATTCCAATATGGTTCGATTGGGAGACTACTCTGTTTTGGACAACGGACTCATTAAACCGGTTTCAATTCCAATATGGTTCGATTGGGAGAGTGTCACTTCCATTTGTGCCCCCAGTCCAAAGAGTTTCAATTCCAATATGGTTCGATTGGGAGGAACTCTCTCGGATTATATTTAAGCCAGTTCCAAGGTTTCAATTCCAATATGGTTCGATTGGGAGCCTGAGTGGTGGCTATTCCCATATCAGCGATCAGTTTCAATTCCAATATGGTTCGATTGGGAGCGTTCAGGGGGCAAACAATGCTAGCACTTATTTGCTGTTTCAATTCCAATATGGTTCGATTGGGAGGAGACGGCGACAAAGACCGGCCTAATGGCAAAGGTTGTTTCAATTCCAATATGGTTCGATTGGGAGACCTTCTCCCCAATTGGCCTCCATGCCCCTTTTCTGTTTCAATTCCAATATGGTTCGATTGGGAGAAGAATATGATGCGTTTATCAATACAGCATCAAATGTTTCAATTCCAATATGGTTCGATTGGGAGGGACAATTGTTCGGGGCCGTAGCTTCACAGGGGTTACGTTTCAATTCCAATATGGTTCGATTGGGAGTAGATGCTCTGCCGTCCTAAACTGGACGATAACGAGTTTCAATTCCAATATGGTTCGATTGGGAGACAGGAGCGGTGTCTTTGCCTACTTATTCATTTTTTGTTTCAATTCCAATATGGTTCGATTGGGAGTTATTTTATTAAAAACATTTGTAGCCTTATTAACATCGTTTCAATTCCAATATGGTTCGATTGGGAGCGATTCATTTGATCAGGATCAAATATGCCGGTCACGGTTTCAATTCCAATATGGTTCGATTGGGAGCGGGATATTAGTAAAGATAGGGTTTATGATACTACGTTTCAATTCCAATATGGTTCGATTGGGAGTGAGATGATAGTGTGTGCGCTATCTGCGGGAAGAAAAGTTTCAATTCCAATATGGTTCGATTGGGAGCCGAACCCGAATGCACTATCTGCCATAACACCGGCGTTTCAATTCCAATATGGTTCGATTGGGAGCAGAGTAGGATTCCATTAGTCTTTCAACTTCATTCACGTTTCAATTCCAATATGGTTCGATTGGGAGGCTCCTGTCCTTTTTTCATCGTTTCGCCTTTTTAGGTTTCAATTCCAATATGGTTCGATTGGGAGCAGGTATGAATACGAACAACTTTTGATGCTTTATGCTGTTTCAATTCCAATATGGTTCGATTGGGAGATTAATTCCAATTCTATTTGGTTGGTCGGCTTCGTTGTTTCAATTCCAATATGGTTCGATTGGGAGTTCGATAAAGTCCGATATAACTAATAGGCAAAGATTGTTTCAATTCCAATATGGTTCGATTGGGAGTATTTGGTAAATATGCATGTTTAAATTTTAATTAAGTTTCAATTCCAATATGGTTCGATTGGGAGATGTAAGGTGTTGGAAATACCGCAAAATTTTGCATGTTTCAATTCCAATATGGTTCGATTGGGAGCCGTCGAAGCATCGGGCAACGCTACCGTCAGAGCAGTTTCAATTCCAATATGGTTCGATTGGGAGACAACATCTTTATCCGGTGACGGGGGGTTTCTATGTTTCAATTCCAATATGGTTCGATTGGGAGTAAGAAGCAATATGGGTTTAGATACATGGATGCCGTTTCAATTCCAATATGGTTCGATTGGGAGGGCAACAGCATGGACCAAACTTTATGGATTTCCGGTTTCAATTCCAATATGGTTCGATTGGGAGGTTAAGTCAACAAGGTAAACACAAAGGAAAGTATGGTTTCAATTCCAATATGGTTCGATTGGGAGACAAAGGCTAAAATGATGAGGGCGTAAATTTCGATGTTTCAATTCCAATATGGTTCGATTGGGAGAGAAAGAAGACAATAGAAATAGGTTGCAATATTGAGTTTCAATTCCAATATGGTTCGATTGGGAGTCATACGCCGTCAAGGATGCAGCCGAACAGATCGGTTTCAATTCCAATATGGTTCGATTGGGAGACCTTTTGCCAATTTGATTTCACCTGAATCAATATGTTTCAATTCCAATATGGTTCGATTGGGAGTTGGAGAGCTGAATATTTTCTTCAATGAATATTTGTTTCAATTCCAATATGGTTCGATTGGGAGAGCAAATGATTTGTACATATAACCCTTAATTTCTTGTTTCAATTCCAATATGGTTCGATTGGGAGGAAAGGTTCAGGAAATAACAACCGAAAGAAAACACGGTTTCAATTCCAATATGGTTCGATTGGGAGACAGCACAAAAAAACAACAGATTGCCGACAAACTCGTTTCAATTCCAATATGGTTCGATTGGGAGCCCAGATAAGTTTGACCGGGGTGGTTCAGAACTATTTGTTTCAATTCCAATATGGTTCGATTGGGAGGATCGGCGACAGAGACTTACGAAAATGCAATTCGCGTTTCAATTCCAATATGGTTCGATTGGGAGACTGTGGCGTAAGTACATACGGTAAGGGTCGTTTGTTTCAATTCCAATATGGTTCGATTGGGAGTGATCTGGATTTCATTGACACCCTTTTCGCTCCTTTGTTTCAATTCCAATATGGTTCGATTGGGAGGACAAATGAAAACAACCTGCGAACAACAACAATCCGTTTCAATTCCAATATGGTTCGATTGGGAGAGCCTTTTACAGAGGTTTTAAATATTCAGAAACCTTGTTTCAATTCCAATATGGTTCGATTGGGAGGAGGCGATGGGTACTTTTGGTTTGATGAACAATTTGTTTCAATTCCAATATGGTTCGATTGGGAGAAAAACATTAAGATTTCCACCCATTCCCCATAATGTGTTTCAATTCCAATATGGTTCGATTGGGAGAGTCTATACGTCAGTTATTATGGATAGTTATGGTGTTTCAATTCCAATATGGTTCGATTGGGAGCCATAGACGCATTTTTTAAAACGGGTTCAATAATGTTTCAATTCCAATATGGTTCGATTGGGAGTTTGTTGGTATTGATTCTTATGACGGTAGTCCTATTGTTTCAATTCCAATATGGTTCGATTGGGAGGAACTAAATGAGATTGAAAACGAGATGTACAAATTGTTTCAATTCCAATATGGTTCGATTGGGAGGTGCTGGCGGCGGCGGCGGCTGAAACTCCTGCATGTTTCAATTCCAATATGGTTCGATTGGGAGACGACAGAATCAATCATAATTATGTTAATTATTATGTTTCAATTCCAATATGGTTCGATTGGGAGTGACAATGTGCCGGTTACCTGGGAGAATGTGAACAGTTTCAATTCCAATATGGTTCGATTGGGAGCTTTTGCCTGGGCCTTCTTGGCCGTTCCTTCCTCGGTTTCAATTCCAATATGGTTCGATTGGGAGGGCAATGGACGTTCACCGGCTTAAGCGCTTTCTTTGTTTCAATTCCAATATGGTTCGATTGGGAGAGTTCAAGATTGCAAAGTTCAAACTGTTCAGACAATGTTTCAATTCCAATATGGTTCGATTGGGAGATACAAATACAACTGGTGTATTCAGTCTTACGGCGTTTCAATTCCAATATGGTTCGATTGGGAGAAGGTGCATTTGTGGCAATATACGGTACCTCAGATGTTTCAATTCCAATATGGTTCGATTGGGAGCGTAGTTAAATTGATTTTCCATAGCCTTATTTTTTTGTTTCAATTCCAATATGGTTCGATTGGGAGTTCATGCGGCTCAGCAAAAAGAGATGTTCTTTTTTGTTTCAATTCCAATATGGTTCGATTGGGAGAACTCTGTAACTCTCTTTAAATAAATACATTACAAGTTTCAATTCCAATATGGTTCGATTGGGAGTGTCTCTCCTGAAGCAGCTGCAGAAGATGCAGTGTGTTTCAATTCCAATATGGTTCGATTGGGAGCTGACAGAAGCCAGCGCATAATCTTACGGCCATGGTTTCAATTCCAATATGGTTCGATTGGGAGAAACCGGCTAAAATTGATCTGGACAGAACAACGGTGTTTCAATTCCAATATGGTTCGATTGGGAGCACTTCCACTCGCAAGCGCATAACTCCCCTTCGCCGTTTCAATTCCAATATGGTTCGATTGGGAGTCAAATACCCCTTTCACCGACACTATTTTGGTAAATTAGTTTCAATTCCAATATGGTTCGATTGGGAGCCACGTTCATAGTGTCTGAACGGACTATGGTCAGGTGTTTCAATTCCAATATGGTTCGATTGGGAGTAGGCAGGGATCAGGCCGTCGGTCGCTGAGTTTTAAGTTTCAATTCCAATATGGTTCGATTGGGAGTACAGCCGAAATTATGTCCTGCCGGTGTTGTTACGGTTTCAATTCCAATATGGTTCGATTGGGAGTCAGATTTAAAAGTCTCTTCTATTATCGCTGTTTTGTTTCAATTCCAATATGGTTCGATTGGGAGACATTTGTAAATCTGTTTCGTTTCTGTTATCATTTGTTTCAATTCCAATATGGTTCGATTGGGAGCGAAACATGCACCCAGTGCGGGAAACCGCTCAATGAAGTTTCAATTCCAATATGGTTCGATTGGGAGAAACCCACATGACCGGTTATGATATGGTTGAATATGTTTCAATTCCAATATGGTTCGATTGGGAGCGTAAATTCAGCGGTGTTAAGTTTCGTGGTGGATAGGTTTCAATTCCAATATGGTTCGATTGGGAGAAAGGCTTCAGGATGCCGGATAATTGCCTCTACGGTTTCAATTCCAATATGGTTCGATTGGGAGTTCGCTTTTCAAGGGCGGTTCTGTAGTTTTCACTCAGTTTCAATTCCAATATGGTTCGATTGGGAGACTTTACAGGGCTTAAACCTGATGCCTCTACCTTGTTTCAATTCCAATATGGTTCGATTGGGAGAGCTCTCCATAAAATAAAAGATCTAAGGTCTCTTTGTTTCAATTCCAATATGGTTCGATTGGGAGCGTTTGGTGAAATTAAATACACGTGGGTTGATGCAGTTTCAATTCCAATATGGTTCGATTGGGAGTTTTAGTGCAACTCCACCACCTCCACGGCTTATCGTTTCAATTCCAATATGGTTCGATTGGGAGGTAAAAATAGGGATAGCAAAACCAGAGGGTGAATCAGTTTCAATTCCAATATGGTTCGATTGGGAGTGTGAGTGCAACAGTGATTTAGTTGGCTTTGTTTGTTTCAATTCCAATATGGTTCGATTGGGAGTTTGTACCCTATTTTTGATATCCTTAAGTCTGAACTGTTTCAATTCCAATATGGTTCGATTGGGAGCAATGCCTCTTTAAGTATTTCACCACCCTGATGTTGTTTCAATTCCAATATGGTTCGATTGGGAGATCCAATCGGTACAAACGGAAGCACTGATACGAAGTTTCAATTCCAATATGGTTCGATTGGGAGAGCATCCCGCTGACCATTTATCCGCACGTATTGGAAGTTTCAATTCCAATATGGTTCGATTGGGAGTAATTTATCGGTGAGGTACTTGTAATCTCACCATCGTGTTTCAATTCCAATATGGTTCGATTGGGAGATACGCCCGAAAACCCCGCATCTTTGGGAGAGTGGTTTCAATTCCAATATGGTTCGATTGGGAGACCGTCAATGATCCTGCAACCTATCGAATGACTGGTTTCAATTCCAATATGGTTCGATTGGGAGCCAGTAATCGTTTGCAATTGACCGGTTAAAATCTCGTGTTTCAATTCCAATATGGTTCGATTGGGAGTTTGGCAATCTTTTATCTCCGTTCATTGCACCCATGTTTCAATTCCAATATGGTTCGATTGGGAGGGTGTTGCTGTGAATATACAAGCATTAGAAAAGATTGTTTCAATTCCAATATGGTTCGATTGGGAGTACTTATTTTCAGCGATTAGATAAGCATTGGAAAGTTTCAATTCCAATATGGTTCGATTGGGAGTTAAAAATCGCTGCTGTATATACTCAAAGAGTTGATGTTTCAATTCCAATATGGTTCGATTGGGAGTTTTGGCAATCTTTTATCTCCGTTCATTGCACCCATGTTTCAATTCCAATATGGTTCGATTGGGAGCTGAACTACCTGAAAACATGGAGTACTTTACCATGTTTCAATTCCAATATGGTTCGATTGGGAGTTTGAGACAACAAATATATGGGTATCTTCTTCATGTTTCAATTCCAATATGGTTCGATTGGGAGCAAATCAAAGCCGAGTACGACCTTGAAGATAAATTGGTTTCAATTCCAATATGGTTCGATTGGGAGTTAGCCTGTTATGCTGAAGTGAAGCCGTTAATTTGTTTCAATTCCAATATGGTTCGATTGGGAGGCAAACAGTAATCTGTTAAAGATTGAGTATTGCAGTTTCAATTCCAATATGGTTCGATTGGGAGAAGCAGAAATGTATTGTTCGTTTATTGATGGTAATTGTTTCAATTCCAATATGGTTCGATTGGGAGTCTTGCAGGACAAAGTTTTGAACCTGAAAAAATCGTTTCAATTCCAATATGGTTCGATTGGGAGTCAAACTGTTGCGGCTGCTAAAACCATCGCAGGAGTTTCAATTCCAATATGGTTCGATTGGGAGAAAGGCGAAATCAGAAACCCGAAAGGTAAACCGATGTTTCAATTCCAATATGGTTCGATTGGGAGACGCCTTTTTAACTGACCTGACATAATCAATATTGTTTCAATTCCAATATGGTTCGATTGGGAGTACTTCGTTTTTCATTTCCATTGTTTTTTAAATATTGTTTCAATTCCAATATGGTTCGATTGGGAGTTTGTTCCCCAATCTTTTACCCAAAATAAAAAACGTTTCAATTCCAATATGGTTCGATTGGGAGCGTGCGGATAAATGGTCAGCGGGATGCTTACCCTGTGTTTCAATTCCAATATGGTTCGATTGGGAGGAAAGTTGTTTTTCTGTATAACCGTTTACTTTTTTACGTTTCAATTCCAATATGGTTCGATTGGGAGTATTTACCAGGTGTTCATGTAGGTTGAGACTGTCTGTTTCAATTCCAATATGGTTCGATTGGGAGACGGTAGCAAAACGATGAGTCCTCAAACAATCAAGTTTCAATTCCAATATGGTTCGATTGGGAGGCCGTACCGTCTTTTAAAACTGAGTCTGCAATCTGTGTTTCAATTCCAATATGGTTCGATTGGGAGTTTGCGGGCGGTTGTTGGTTTAACAGGATGTTGAGCGTTTCAATTCCAATATGGTTCGATTGGGAGTTTGTCGCCGTCTCCACCACCTCTTGGGCCTGTGCCGTTTCAATTCCAATATGGTTCGATTGGGAGTACATGCGGCGCAACAAAAAGAGATGTTCTTTTTTGTTTCAATTCCAATATGGTTCGATTGGGAGGCTTCTGACATAACGAGATTACTTGGTTATGCTAAGTTTCAATTCCAATATGGTTCGATTGGGAGCAATCTGAAATCTGAATTAAAAAAGGCACTCCCTTGTTTCAATTCCAATATGGTTCGATTGGGAGTATGATACCTTTTGCCCATTCTGGGAGGGAGTATTCTGTTTCAATTCCAATATGGTTCGATTGGGAGCCTACGAATTTAAGGTTAATGACAACTTTAATCGGTTTCAATTCCAATATGGTTCGATTGGGAGCCGTTCGATGACTCAAAAAAATAAGTTCATCCTCAACGGATTAACTTTTACAAACATAACATTTTTAGCCGGAAAAATTGTCGATGATCCAAACAGTATTTTTCCCGGCGGATCGACAATGTTACATAATTAATTCATCTTCAGCATGTCAAAGAACATTATTTTTTTTGGCAAGAATAAATTCCCATCTATTTTTGCCATTTCTGTCCGAATCGACAACTTCGTTTACAAAAATGTATCGAGATTTTGGCGTTCGTGTCCAACAATCTCCTTGTCCAGCCATTTCTCTTGTCTGGTTTTGAAAACGATCAGGCTATCTGTCTCCTCATCCATAATAAGCATGGCCTTCTGCTTCAATTCAAGCAGTTTTACTTCTGTGATCTCTCCTTCGAATACAGAATTCTGTATCCAGTTCAGGTATTTGCGGCAAAGTTTCAGCATCTTTCCAACACGCTTCTGTCCAACATCATACATGGCAATTACATACATTACCACCACATTTTAAAGGGTTTGTACTCTTCAATATCCAGAATATGCTTCTGAAGTTTGTAACATTCGAGCTTAATCAGATGTTTGTAACTAACCGACCGGTTTAAAGTGCGGTGATTAATGGTTTCTTCCAACCGGTCTTCAATGGCCTGAACAAATGTCTTTTTCCCGTTTGGTTTCAGGATAACGCGGTTCAGGTTCTCTTCAAAGTGGTCGGTACGGATCATCTTTTTGTTCATTACTTTAAATATTACCCTGTCAACTAACAAAGGTTTGAAAATTTCCGCCAAATCAAGCGACAGAGAAAAACGCCTCTCTCCGGGCTCGTGAAGGAAACTTATGGTTGGGTTCAGTTGGGTCTGGTGAATTGCCTTCAGGCATTGGCTGTAGCACATCATATTACCAAATGAGATCAGCGCGTTCACTTCGTTTTTCGGTGGACGGTAACTTCGGCCATCCATGCTGAAATCATTAATTATCAGCTCGAATGCTTCATAGTAGTTTTTTCGGATATTTCCTTCGATCCCCATCAATTCATCGATAGCAGTTGTTTCAGAAATTTTGTTTGTCAGATCTTCCATGAGGCCAATAATAGGTTCAAGATCTTTGCCCCGGCTGTTGTAGTATTTCAGGTTCTTCACCATGTTGAAGCCGGCACCATCCAGAATTCGTTGCGCCAGGTCTATGCGTTTCTTTTTATTCTGCTGAAGCTTCACCTGGGCAATTAGCATCTTTCCCGAAATCAATGCTTCGCGCGGCATAAATGAGCCGGTATAGTTTTCGTAGTAATCGAAAAAATGAATCGGGATTTGCTCCTGCCCCAGAAAATTATATAGGGCCGAATTGGCATCCAGGTTTCCGAAGCAATAAAGCTCTCCCACATTTTCGACAGGAAGGAAACGGGGAGCCTCTTCATGGCCATTTTCATCGTAAGGTGTAAATTTAAGGGTGTTGTCCTTGCGTTGCAGGCGTCCGGGATTGAAAAGATAGTAGGTTTTTTTCATCTTTGAAAGGATTGAGTTAGATTGAAAGGATTGAGTTAGATTGAATTAGATTGAGGTTTTAGGTTGATGTTCTTTTTCGCATGCTCGACAGAATTTTAAGAAGTTCCATGCTTTCGGAATGTAAGTTTCTTATAAATTCATTGTTTAGAATACCTGAACTGATCAGTAGATCAATCCACATTTCAGCTTCATCAGCTTCTTCTACTGAAATGGAAAGCTTACTGAAAAATTCAGCTTTCGACCGTCCACGAAGCGCTGAACGATAGTTGGCATATACTGATGTTCCTGATTTTGTTAGTTGGTAATTGATCACCTTTCCCCTTGTTGTTTCCGGAATGATTTCTGAAAGATTCAGAACATTGAGGGCGAAAATTTTCAATCTCTCCCGAATTTGTATTTTAAAATTCAGCCATTCTGTATTTTCCATTACTTAATCAACATTGGTTTATCAATCATTTCCAACAATCTAATTCAATCTAATTCAATCTAATTCAATCTAATTCAATCTAATTCAATCTAATTCAATCTTCTCCTTCCTCACCGCTCCAGCAAAAATCAAAATAGCTGCAATTTTTGCACCTCGATTTTTGGATACGCTCAGGACAATGTTCATCCTGAATAAGATTTTCAATTTTGGTCAGCATTTCCCTGATTGCCTCCCTGTCGGGAATGGTAAGTAACACCTCGTCGGTCTTATGTAAACGTGGATATTCGAGTATTCCGGTTACACCTTCGACCCCGTTTTGTTCCAGCACGTACAGGTAATACTTCACTTGCCATTCGTGGGCCTCCTCGTGCTTGTCCGACTTCTTGATTTCGTGGACCACCCTGGTTTTAGGATCGTAATAGTCGATTTTGATGCCATCCAGTTCAATTTCCTGGTATTTTTCACTACGGCGGGGGTAGGAGGTTTCGTGTAGCAATTTCCCCTCATAAACCAGATCGGATGTCGATTCCATGTTGATTCCTGTCGCAAACAACCAAAGTTTGCGGTGACAGATGAGGTAGTAGTTAAAATGGGTTCCTGTGATCATTCAAATAAGTTTTCAGTTTCTTCATAGTCAATAAATTGATCATGCAAATATTTAAAATTTGCTTCGTTGTCGAACCAACCGATAACGGTGTTCCGCTGCAGTTTAGTGGGTTTTACAGAAATACAGGTCAGGTATGACGACCACGGATAGTCCATCGCGTATGCGGTAAATTTGTGGTGGACAGGATTATGGTGAATATACAAAACCATTTGTTTGAAATACTCTTGATCGGTTATCTCCTTTCGCTTAAAGGGGCGTTCGAAGAGGGATCCATGGCGATCGGTATAAGTGTTGAAGTACGCATTAAACAGATGGGAGAAATGAAGATGGGCATTGGGGATTTTGTGGTTTTTGACGCTGTGGTTTTGGTTTTTGACGCTGTCAGGTGCTTCGCACGCTGACAGGTCGGAAAGCGATGTGGTTTGCCATTTTTGTTCCTCAAACCTGACAGCGTCGACAGACCTGTCAGCGTTTGAATATTTATAAACAACATCCTCCTTCACCCTTACCAGCAGATGAAAATGGTTCGGCATCAGCACCCAAGCATACGTATCCGCAACCGGCGAAATATATTTTTCGTACAACTCCAGGAAATGCTCATAATTGGCCGGTTCCCGAAACAGGTTGCAACTGTTGATCCCACGGTTGTAGATGTGGTAAAAGTTGCCGGGTTCAAGGGTTATTTGAGGATCGGACATGGTGTCTGCAATAAAAAATTATATTGATAAACCGCCAGGGTTCAATCTTCCTGGTTCAAAGAAAAATTTTCGTTGATGAGATTTTCCCAAACATATTCTTCCAACTTTCTCTGTTTAAATGCGAACCACTGCTCCCTGTAATTCGAGGTTTCAATCAGGTTTTTGAAATTGGCAAATGGTCTCCTGTTGCTCAGGGCATTAATCACTCTTTTTTTTAAGTTTTTATCTTCAACCTCATCAACAAAACTTTCCATAATGCCGAACGATTCCGACGACTCGGGCGGCTCAACCGTAATGCACCTTTTCCACTTCTTGTGATGAAGGTTAAAATCTTTCGCACTTACACCGGTAAGGGATCTGTATTCGTGAGGATCATCGACCATCATCCTTGGTGCATCTTCCATTTCGAAGGTATCGGGGTTGACAAAACAAACAAGTCCGCAGTCAATGTTCTCGGCTATCCTGCGCACCAATTCCCGATGTTTTTCGGGAATAACGACAGTTTCGTCAGGTTCTTCGTAAATCTCCTCAAGCAGAAAATCCAGTATCTGCTGAAGTTTTTTCTCATCCTCTTTTACCGAATGAAGTATCGGAAGGATTTGGTTTAACAATTGATCGGGTTTCATATCGCATAGTTTAATAAGTGGTTAAATCCTCCATATGTTGGGTACCATGAACGTTAAAAAACGAAATAGCAAAATTATTCATAATACTCGCTGAACAAGTCACTTATTTCGTCAGCAAAGCCATAACCGCAAGGTTCCGAATATTTTACACACTTCATGCAACGGGGCTTGAATTGTTCCAATAGGTTGTGTTTTTGCAGAAACTTCAAGGCCAGTTCGAAGTTGGTTGCGGCGCTCGTGTAATATTGTTCCCACATATCGCCGTATTCGTGTGTAAATTTGCAGGCCATTTCGGGCAACGTTACCATCAGATCGGCCAGCAACACAGTCGATGGTTTAAAACTGCGAAAATCGGAGATCGCCTTTTTAGCTACAGAAAAACGAAGTGAAGGATCAAAACGATCCGCCTCGGGATAAAACTCATTGATGATCACCGACCTGTACTTTTTGAATTTTTCCTTTTCATTCGGATTGAGCAGATACTCGAGATATTCCTTTGCCGGTTTACAGGTATCATACAGGCCGAGTACTTGCCAGATAATCTGCTCTTTGGTGAGCGATTGGAGGTGTTTTTTTAAGGTGGTTTTGGACATGGTGGTGTTTGTTTGTTGTTGTTTACCCCTGCAAACAGTGTTTGGAGACCTGCCAGGGGTGGAAAATTAAAGAAATATGCTTGTATCAATTTTCTCTGAATCAAATCCATATTCAGGAGAATAGCACAGCTTCCAATTAGATAAATATTTGAATCCAAATTTATCTTTTTCGGGATCGAGAAAAGTTGAAATTGCATCATGTTGTTTTTTATAAATAGAAATGCAGAACTGAGATAATATGCTTCCCATTTTCTTCATTTCAATTTGCTTTAAAACAAAATCATCAGGATCACAACGGACAAGGCGTTCATAAACATTGAATACTTTAAATCCGTCAACATGTTTCCCATTTTCGGAGAGAACTCTCATTCTTTCCAATTCAGCAAAATTATCAAAGTACTGAATGGGAATAGAAATAGGTATAAATAGCTGCTGACTGTCATTGTTTTCGATCAGCTCAAATTCTTTATGAAGATGAATAAAATCAAATTCATTAAAATATTGATAGTAATGGCCTGCTGCAAAAAGATTGCTTTTCATCTTTTTCAGTTTCTCTTCGAAAACTTTTTCATACAGGGCATGAAATTGTTTCTTTACCAATATTTCTTTGTAGTCAGCAAATATCTCCTTGTTGGTTTGCTGTACTTTATAGCGGAAGTCTGAACCGTAAATAATACTGGTCTTATCACAATCGAATAAATAAACGATGCAATTATCTTTTGAAGCATTTCGGTTGATACGTCCAGCCAATTGTTCATCACTATCGATCAGGGAACGGTCTTTAAATCCTAAATCCATATCTATATCAACACCTGCTTCCACAACTTGGGTAGATACAACAATTACTTTGTGAAACTCCTCTCCTTTAATCGAATTGATGATTTGTTTCCTTCTGAATTCCAAGATGTCGCCTGAAAGAATAAGAATTTCGTAATCTTCAAAACGGTTACTTTTCGAAATGATGCTGAAAAATGAAGAGGCTGTTTCTTTTGTAATAAACTCAATGAGAACTTTAACACTATTTCTATTAGTAGAGGCATACTGCTCCGCTTTATCGATCATAAAATCTGATAATTCATACAGATATTTTTCTTTCTCTTCTTTTCCATCAGGCCTTTTTTTTTCGGTTAAAGAGAAATTGAATGAAACCCGCTCTGCAAAATTGGGGTTTGTAAAATAAGCATCGCGATGAGTAATTAGAGAAACGAAGGTTCCTTTAAGATCTTCATATAGTGCATCAATTTTAGGCAATGTTGCCGACATGATTAAAACACGGATGTTAAGCAATTTAGCGTAGTTGGCAAGAAAATAAACAATCTTATCCCAATGTTCCGGGTTATATGTTTGAATTTCATCAATTATCACAATTGAATTGCAAAGCCGATGTAAAAGATAATTACTCTCTTTTTCGTTGCCTTTTAAAATATCGAAGAACCGAATATGAGACAATAAGGCAATCGGATAATTCACAAAAAGATTATCGACAAACAATCGCTTCTCATTTCCATAACTACCATCCTGTCGCTCATGAAAACCGGCTTTAGAATGAAGCTGTATTATGAAATCATTATTGATTTCCAAAGTCTCCTTTATCGCTTTGAATGTTTGAGTAATCAAAGTTGTAAAAGGAAAAACATAAAATATTTTGTTTAAGTCTGGATCAATACTTAACAATTCTGTCGCAAAAGCCAAAGAAAGATTGGTTTTCCCGGCACCTGTTGGAGCTTCAATGTAAAAACAATACTTATTCGAATTATCTCTTAGATTAAAAATCATTTCGGCCGTAAGCTTTTGCCTGAGAATGTTCAAATTTTGATTACTTCTTTCATTTAGTTGATCGATCGGGAAGGAACAGTAATGCTCAATTTTCGAATATAAATCTTTGTTGTACGACTTAACTGATCTGAATTTATCAATTAGGCTGACTTTTTCTTCTTTATTCAAAATACCAAACTCATCTATTTTTACTTTCGACATGAACTCGCTGGTTGCATAAAAATCGGAAGCGGTTAACAAAGAATAAAGAAGTTTAGTCGTTGCAAATAGATTGAAGTAGATTTCCGGATTATCAACCATTTCTCTAAATTCATTCAGAATATTTTGTGCTTCCACATAGTAACTTTTGCAGAAAACCTCATCCAAATGAATACCGTAAGTTTTCAAGAACGAATAGCAATCATCAATTTGCCGTTCATCGAAATCCAGCGACAAATTAATCGTCGAATTATGATGTTTTGCGATTGCACCGGAAAAAAGAAGGACAATGAAATAGAGGAGTAATTTCTCGTCATCAGCCTCGTTCAGCTTCTCGTTTTCGATAATATTTTTAAAAAAGATATTTGCATAAAGATAAGCTCCCAGAAAGGAATGGTTGGATTGAATGGAAAGGCTTTTATCTTCACCGAATAATTCATTTCCCATCTTCATAACCTGAAAATTAGGATTTGCTTTGCCTAAATCATGATAAACAATCGCCCCAATAAAAGCTTTTTTTAACAAATTTCCCCAGTCTTCCTGATTTCCTATTGGTAGGATTTGAACCAATCGTGTTATTGATGAATTAATCACCTTTTCCAATCCATGTACTTCAATAAGCTTCAGACAATAATCTAATACCAGTTTTGAATGTTCAAAAAGTGATTCCTTTAGCTGTTTGTCGTGCGATAAATGAGCAAAATAATCTTGCTGTAGCTTAGAATAAATGCCAAGAAGATCTGTTGAACTTTCTTTAAAACATCTGAATGATTTCATTGGTTGACAGCTTATATAACTGATATGATTCAGGTAAAACGTAGTCTTGTTTTAGTTCCCAATTTGTAAAAGCGAAATCTTTGTAATCGTATTGGAATAATGGAGCTTCAATATAACCAATAGGCAAATGTTCAAAATACATATACTTGCTTCCGCTAGAAGATAGAACTCCGGGACGAAATCGGGGATTCACCTTTCCATCTTTTAAGGTCTCTTCCTTTATGAAAAGACTGTCAATTTTGAAAATTTTATCGGAAATGAAGGTTTCAAAATCGTATTCAATGAAGTTATCCCACCAAAGTGAAAACTCATTCTTACCCATGTACGGCAAGTATTCAGCTTTGCCTTCTTTTAGATAGTTATAGAGTTTTGCTTCCGTTTCATTTCCAATATCAAGCATAATCCAGCATTTGAAAGCAGGGGCAACCAATGACTGTTCTGTAACCATCAGGTTTCCGCCTTCTTCTTCGCTCGCCAATCCGGTTGTATTGTTGTATTTGATAATGGTTTTAGCAAAATTTCCATTTTCGTGATAGGCTTTTCCATTCTCTTCCAACGGAGCAATTGAGATTTTTAAGTCTTTCAATTTTTTGTAATACTCCGGCATTTCTCCATGCTTCTGAAATCCTTTTTCCCCATTAATAGCTCCTAATATCCCCAGAAGTGCAGGCTTATGAAGCATGTTGAAAGTTAGATAGATCGGATCGTTGGTATCTGGCTTTTTCAGAAAGCCAAAATCTGATTTGATATTGATTGAAACTAATTTCTTCATACTTTGGTTGTTTTAAACCTGACAGGTTCTCGGAAACCCGTCAGGTTTTATCGCGATTAAATGTCCTTAATTACTGCACTTTGAGGCGCATTTTTCACTTCGATCGAAGCCTGGTTTCGGTAGATTTCAATAGATTCAACGTCTGAACTATTCCTGTCAACGACAGCTTTCAGTTCACTCAGATCGAGTTGTACTTTACCATCTGCCTTCTCTTTGCTCATTTTCATCAATTGGGTAAAGTTGGGAAGTACCAATTTAGAGTTCTCCTTTAAAGTGACCCATATTAACAGTTCATTTTCGCATCCGGCCTTTGCGGCCGAATCATAGTAGGTTACGCCTTTTTGCAAAGCTTCTTTCAATTTGGCTATATCATCACCCGAAAGATCTTTTACATCTTTTCCAGCGAGGCTAACTACATCTTCAAGATTTTTGGGGTTAACAGAAAAATGATGCAAATAGTGACCTTCGTGTAATCTGCTTTGGCGACCCAGAGTTGTTGCAGAATTATCTTCACTTGCTTCATTTGGATTACGGAAGGGTGACATAATTTGCTCCGAATAGAAATTGTTCTCATGCCAAATGTTTACTCCGTGAGTGATTTGAACAGGGCCATGTACAGATATGGCAACATTGTTAGTTTTTGATTTTTTTGCGAAAGTTGCCCCAAATAGACGAATATCAATACAGCTCAATAAATCTTTTGCAATAATTTTTTTATCTTTTTCGTCTTTGTGTTCAGGAAATGCAGCTACAAATGCATCATCTAAACTGTAAGGGATAAATTCTTCATTGAACCGCTTAAAATAGAAGACCTTTTCTGACAGGTAGTTTTCTTTTAGGAAATTTTTAACGGCATACTTCAATGCCTTGTCGGTGGCATAAACCACTCCATTGGGTAGAGTTCTTGGTTGTCCTGAAAAGTCAGCATTGTAATTGGCATTTATAGCTTTTATTATAGCTGCGCCAAAGATTCTTTTAGAATAAGTCATTTCAGTAGATTTTAATTGTTATTATTTTTCTTTTTTAAATATTGATTCGGAGAAATATCCTGCCAAAATCATTGGCAAATGATCTTTCATATTGGTAATTGAGGGCATGTATCCCATGACCTCGCTAAACAGCTTGTCAAACTCGTATTTGTTCGGATACAATACAAACTTGTGTTTGTACATATTAAATGTATTCGCAACAGCTTGTTTAAATAATACTGGGTCTGTTTTTTGGAGGAATGGTTCGAGTAATGCATGTGATCGGTTGGCTGATTCACTTTGGATCAAAAGTTTCCATATTACTTGCCCTGCTGCAAATGCGAATTCGTCATCGTTTTCGATGTGAAGCGATTCGGTTTGGGCAATTTCCCGAAGCGTCGTTTGTAATTCAACAGTTTTGTTTGCCATACTATTAATTTTAAAGTGGTTATCAAAAAGTGGTTGTAAGCCAAACCAGATACTTAGCTTTTTTCGTATCTGTGTTGTCTTTTTAAATTCTTCATCATGCCGTAGGTCATCCTGAATGGAATCCCTGACCATTTCATCAATCATAGCCATGGTTATTCCCTGTTGCTTTGATTTGTAGATGAAATCGTACCATGCTTTCCTATACTTATATAAAAGATTATAGATCGCATCGGTTAGACCATAATCAGGTTTGACCTCAAGATCATCGAAATATTTGAGCCACAATGAACCTGCCTTAGTCTCTTGGACTAATTGCTTATTGAAGATGTAATTAATGATTTGAAATTGGAAATCAAATACATTATTCTCCTTGCTATTGAAATAGGTCGTTGATTCGAGTCCAAATAATTCCGTAATCACAAAATCTTCGTCCGCCCCATTTATTAATGTGTATTTGAAAACTGGTACAAAATCGAAGTCAATAATTTGCCCCTTTTGGATAAATAAAAGATAAAAATTTTGAAGATTGCTTCGTTTCAGGTTTAGTATTGATCTTATAATTTCAGTATATCCGGCAACTCCCTCGTTGTTGAATAGTTTCACAACATCAGCATTTAGGTTTGCTTCATCTTTGTCGACAAAAACAGGTAGCGGATTTGGTAATTGTTTGTTTTGACTCAATTGATAAAATTTCCAAATTTGCTGAGCATCCTCACCAGAAATGCGGTAATTATATTTAAAACTAGCTGATTGATGCTGCAAAAAGCGTTTTTTGTCATTGAATGAGCTAAGACTATCGCTTATTCCAAATACAATGTGCTGAAACGTTGCATTATAGTTGGCCTTGTTGAAGACATTTTGTCCCAAATATTTTTGATAGGGAAGCTTAAACTCTTCAATGGATGGGGATTTCAAATAGAATACAATTGCATAAGCGTCTTTTAAATTGCTGTATTCGATCTTATCTAAAAGATTCCAGAAGTTGTTTGTTAGATAACTTTTTAAACCTTCAAACCAGATCTTGGATTGTCCCTCTTCAATAAACTCTTCGGCCTTTTTGAAATACTGTTTGGTCAGTTCATTGAGAATGCCATCTTTCCCAATTTCGGTAAGGTTCTTATCAACGATCTTTTTCGTACACCCCACTACATATGGAGAGCAGGTTACATTGAAAATCTTTTTGCTAGGATTGAATATTTTGGCAGCTGATACTGGCTTTGATGCCTGTAAGACCATTCTACAATGATTGAGAAATGGGGTCAGATCATCCTTCTTGGTAAAGAATCCAATGTCATCTTTAAAGATATTCCCATTCTCATCAATATTGCGTAATATGTATTTTCCATCCTCCAGACCAATATCCAGAGCAATGTAAATACCTTCTTTGAGTTTTGCTCCTTCTTCAAACAGGGTGGGAGCCTGTTCTTCCAGTGTTTCCACAAATTGGCAGATTTCTTTAATCATATCATTTTAGTGTTATTGATAAAAAATTCTTTTAACTTTTTCAAAATACTTAGGATCAATAAAACAATCGACGAAAAGCTGATCTTCAAAAATTATCAGACCAATTTGATCATTATTGAATCCTTGATTCCTAAGTGTGTTAATTCTCTTTCCAATATATACTATAACTTGCTCTGAAGTCATGAGGTTAAACTCGAAATTTTGAAAAACATAAATATCATTCATAGAAAAAATATTTTCCACAAAAATAAAATAAAATTTCCAAAATAAACAAGATTAAAACATCAATTCTTTAACTTTGTCAAATTTTCGTTTTAAAATTTTATCTTTGAATCAATATTTACAATGCAATTAAGATTTAACTATGATGGCTCTTTTTTGTACGCTTTTAATTGTACCATTCTGGAATTGAAATAAATAGACAAGCGTAAAACATATTACGCTATCATTGTTTGGCCAGAGTTGAAAATTTCAACTCTGGCTTTTTTTTATTCGTTTTGTAAGTTTCTTTCATATCCTCATTTTTATTTTGTTCCATCTTCTTCCTTTCCAAACGCCGTAACGCCGTCAGGAGCTTCGCGCGCTGACGGGTTTCGGTTTTTTTCGGTTTCGGTTTTCCGCGATGTAGTTTGCGGCGCAACCTTTCAGCGTCGAGACCTGAAAGCGTTGTTGCTCCATTATATCACTTCCACCCAACCAAAACCTGTTGAATTCTTCTCACCGATTCCGGTTGCCAGGATGAACTGATGGATATCAACCGGGCAGGACAGTGCAAAATCGAATACAAATCCTCTCACTTTGCTTTGTTCAGGGGTATAGGGTTTTATGGTAACCAATTTTGATCTTGGCGTGCTTTTTAGCTCGAAATCAAAATCTATATCTTCGGGCAAAGTTGGAGTATTGGGAACTGAATTGTATTTATTTACCAAGTTCTGCAAGAGCAGATTGTCATAATCGCTATCCGTTGGGGCCAGGTAGCGGGCGTATTTACTGTTATCTTCTCTCATGCTGATTACTACAGGTGACACAGCCCTATAATGCACGGTGTTCGTCAGAACAGGTTCTGGCAGGCGCTCAACTTGTCTGACAACCAGATCCAATCCATTAAACTGGTCACCAATATAGACCTGCTGGTTGTTAAACAACCCGATGATGAATTTTTCGGCAGCCTCGGCCAAATGAAAAGAGACATTCAGGAAAAGCCGTTCTGCAGCTATTTCAAACAAGGCTTTTTCTTTCCATAAAACAGGCCTGCCAAAATCAATCGGAGAGTAACTGAAAAGTTTAAACCGCTTACTTCCGGTAGTGTATCCAGAGGTATGCAGAAAATTGGCAAATTCATGGTCGGCCATACCGATAACTTTGTAAATCCAGGCGCTCAGGTAATACTGATAATCCATTGGAAGCATCTTTTGCTTTCCGGTACGGTTCAGGGTAATTTTGAATCTCATACTGATACGATTTAGTTTTAATATTTTCTATCTACAATGCCGTACAACGCCGTCAGGAGCTTCGCACGCTGACGGGTTTCGGGGTTGTAGTTCGCAGCGCAACCTTTCAGCGTCGAAGACCTGAAAGCGTTTGATATTTATTTCTATGAATCTTGGTATTGAAGGCATTTGGTTAGGTTTGGATAAAACAATTCTTATCTCCAATAATGATATGAAGATAATAAAGTATTATAAACCAAACAAAAGAAATTTTTTACCGCAAATTCTTCGTTCTGCTGGCATCCAGCTTGATAAAGATAAATAGCAGGACGGTAAAAGACCACAAAGAGGATCCCCCGTAGCTGAAGAAGGGTAACGGGATCCCAATAACAGGCGCCAGACCAATGGTCATGGAGACGTTGATAACGATGTGAAAAAAGAGAATGCTTGCCACACAATAGCCATAGATCCTGCTGAAGGCCGATCGCTGCCGCTCCGCCAAAAAAATCAATCTGATCAACAACGCCAGGAAGAGGAGTATCACAACGGTTGTTCCTAAAAATCCCCACTCTTCGCCAACTGTACAAAAAATAAAGTCGGTACTCTGTTCGGGTACAAAATTGTATTTTGTTTGCGTTCCCTTTAAAAACCCTTTTCCAATAATCCCTCCGGAGCCAATGGCAATTTTCGATTGGTGCACGTTCCAGCCGGCCCCGCGCAAGTCATTTTTTATCCCCAGCAGATTGTCAACCCTGTCGCGCTGGTGGGAGATCAGAATATTCGAATAGAAGTAGTTCACCGAAAGGGTAATGGCAATTGAGAAGATGAAAAAGAGCAGTACGAACCAGGCCTGCCGTATGTGATTTTTGAGCCCGTAGACGATGAATGCCATAACCGACAGAACTGAGGTGACTACCATTAATTGAAAGGGGGTGGCATCAAACCCAATGAGGTTCTTAAGGCCAAACAGGATACCGTAAATCAGGGACACCAACACAAAACCGATAATTCCGTCTTTAAAACTTTGTCGTAAAAAAATCAAAAGTATCAGCGATACGACAATTAATAGGATCAGTATTTGTAGCTGTGTCCAAAGTAGTGCCAGTATAAATAGGACAATAGCGGTAAATCCACCAATAAGGACGACGTCAGGTAACCCTTCACGGTAAAAAACCAAAAAGAAAACCGCAAAAACCAGCGCAGAGCCTGTATCATTCTGCAATAAAATAAGCAATGCGGGTAATAACATCATGGTACCAAGAACGATGTATGATTTGGTTCTGGCCATCTTAAAGCCAAACTGGCTCATGTATTTGGCCACAACAAGACTGGTCGCAAATTTGGCAAGTTCGGCCGGTTGAAGCGCCACCCCTCCAACCTCAAACCAGGCCCTTGCCCCATTGACTTCACGGCCGAGAAAGAGAACGGCAACCAATAAAAGTAGGATCAGGATATAAATATGGTATGCGAAGGCAACATAGAATTTACTGTCCACAATCAGCACACAAAAGGCCAGAAAAATTCCGGCGCAAATCCAGATCATCTGCTTCCCATATTGCTGGCCAATGTCCAGGATACTTTGATGTTCGTCGCTGTATACGGCGGCATATATATTGATCCATCCCATCATAACCAATACAAGGTATAACAGGATGGTTATCCAATCTAAATTCACAAATATATTGTTCTGGCTCTTCATTTATTCAATCAATAACCGTTATCAAAATGGTCAGCCACAAGAACATACCTGACTCACTTCTTTTACTTTATCCTTTTTACTTTATCCTTTATCCTTCCCTCAGTCTCCCCCCGTCAAATGCATGGCTGAAATCAAATCAGCGCTCAGCATACTGGCTTCCAGCGGTTTTCTTTTGGGTGTTATGGAGTCGTTCAGGTATTTTTCGATGATCAAACTGGCAATAGGAGCGGCATATCGGGCACCCCATACACCATTTTCAACATAGACGCAAATGGCAATCTTCGGATCTTCTTTGGGTGCATAGGCAACAAAGGCAGAGTGGGCCGCACCATGGGGATTTTGAATGGTACCTGTTTTGCCACATATTGCTATCCCTTCAACCTTGGCAATCTTTGCTGTACCACCATCCACGACTTTCTCCATACCATCTGAAATCACATTAAAAAGATAGGGATCTGCCTGGGTAACATGTTTCTCGAAGGAGAGTACTCTTTCTGAACGGTCAAAATCCTGAATGCTGCGTACCATATGGGGAGCAATGTAATATCCCTTGTTGGCGATGACAGAAACCATATTGGCCAGTTGAAGGGGGGTCATCAGCAACTCTCCCTGTCCGATTGAAAATGAACGGATGGTCATCACGTTCCAGTGGCTTTTCCCGTAAATTCGGTCGAAATAGGTACCTTTCGAGACGTTACCCGCATTTTCGGCAGTCAGGTCCCCTCCAATCCTGTGTCCAATGCCCAAATCCATCAAATGATTGCGCCAGGCTTCAAATCCTTCCTCTGCTGTTGGGTACTTGTTGATGATCGCTCGAAAAGCCTGAAAAAAATAGGAGTTGCAGGATTCACGAATGGCGCTTACCAATGGAAGCGGGGTTTCATGGTTGTGGGTGCATTTTATAGGTGTCGATCGCGGACCATTGCAGAAATACCGAATTTCCGGCCCCAGCAATCCCTCCTCAAGTCCAATAACTGCATCGGCCAGTTTAAAGGTCGATCCTGGAGGGTAGGAGGAGGTAATGGCCCTGTTAAGCATTGGTTTCAACGGATCATTGAGCAGGGTAAGATAATTCCTTGTTCTTTCACGACCAACAAACATCCCCGGATCAAAAGAGGGCGAGCTTGCCATGATCATAATTTCACCGGTAGCTGGCTCTATAGCAACGATACTCCCAACTTTTCCAGCTAGCAGCCGCTCACCGTATGTTTGCAGATCTGCGTGTAATCCCGTGATAAGATTCTTTCCAATAACAGCGGCGGTATCCATTTTTCCACCCTCAAAAGAGCCTTTGACCCGGTTGTGAACATCCACCATCATGTAGGAAATACCCTTAACACCCCTTAATTCAGCTTCATAAGCTTGTTCAATACCGGACTTTCCGATGTAGTCACCGCTCTCATAATATTTGTCTTCATCAACCTTTTTTTGGTCAACCTCACCCACGTACCCCAGTGTGTGGGATGCAATTGTTGCAGGATATTGCCTTAGGGTACGTGCCTGTATGTAAAATCCGGGATATTTGAATAGCTGTTCCTGTAAGGCTGCATATCGATGGGCCGAGAGCTGTTTAATAACTGCTGATGGTTTCCACAAGGAATAGCTTCTGGCTTTTTTGATTTCGCTCACAAGTTCTGTCTTATCGACACCAGCGATCCTGCAAAAGGAGAGGGTATCAAAAGGCTTCAACTCCCTGGGAGTGACCAATACATCATAAGCTGCCTGGTTGTACACAATCAGCTTGTGGTTACGGTCATACACCAACCCTCTGGCAGGATAATTAATTTGTCTGCGCAGAACGTTGCTCGCGGCAGAAATTTTGTAGGAAGAGTCGATAACCTGAATGTAAAAGAGCCGGGTGATCATGGCCAGGGAAGCTAAGCAAAATATGCCTATCAGCAAATATTGTCGTTTGGTATAGGTATCCACCGTCTGTTTCTATTTCATTAATTTTTGGAATTTACTTACGGAAAAATACAAACTGGCTGATTACGATCAACGCAATTGACAATATTCCGCTAAGGATGGCCCTGGCCAGGGTGAAAAAGAACCCCTGAAACGTAAAGGCCTCAAGCATAAACAAGAGAAGGTGATGGATGGCTACAAAAGTAGCTGTATAGCTGATGAACCAGTTCAAACTCATGGTTGAGATACGGGGCGCCGAAACCGATTCCCGTGTTTCGCGGGTGGATATTTCATTCAGAATCGTGGGTCTGATAAAACCAATGATTACACAAACAGCCGCATGGACTCCAAGAGTATTGGTGAAAGCATCGACTGAAAGGCCTAAAATGAATCCAAGGAATATCAACAGAGCGCGCGGAGTATCATAAGGCAGCAAAAGCATGAAAATAAGATAAAAGAATGGTGATATCATTCTAAATATCAAAATATGATTGAAAACCAGCACTTGGAGCAAGACTGAGACAACAAATATCAGTGAATATTTAAGCAGGTTATTTACCATCGTTGTTCAAGGATTCAAGTTTATTGATCTCTTTTAATTGCCTGTTTTCGACCAGGGCAACCTGAACGATGCTTTTGAAATCCACAGCCAGGTTGACATCAATCTTATAAAAATTGCTACCTGATCCTAGGGTAAATTCAGAAACTATCCCAATCTCAAGACCTTCAGGGAAGCTGGAGGAGAAACCGGTTGTGACTATCGTATCCCCGTTCTGAACCGGAACGTGGTAAGGAATTTCATTTAGCTGGACTTTGCGGTAATCTTTGCCATTCCAGGAGAGTGATCCAAAGAAGTCGTTGCGTTTGATTTTTGCGCTCAGTTTCCATCTTTCATTCAAAATAGATATCACCGTGCTGTAATTGTCGCCAACATTGGTAACCAAACCGACCACCCTTCCGGCCGAGACAACCCCCATATATTCTTTGACCCCTTGGATACGGCCTTTGTTGATTGTTAGAAAATTGTGTCGTTGATTGATTGAGTTGTTGATCACTCTCGCTGTAGTGAAGAAGTAGACAATTTTGTTCAGCGAATCACGTGTCATCGCGATAAGCGGATTGCGCTCGGTCAAATAGCTTTGGCGGGAATTGTTGGCCCCCCTGAGCTGGTAGTGTTGAAGGGCTGTACGCAATTGGGCATTCTCTTCGGCGAGTTCTGTATTCGCTTTTTTGAGGTCGAAAACCTGGAATACACCAATAAAGTTTTCAAAAAAGTAACCACTGATACCATTGCTGGATGTTAGAAACTTAGCTTGCTGATAGTTGTTGTAAGTAACAACCATGGAAAGCGAAAATATTTCTAAAATTAAAAATAGGAATATGTAATGATACCTTAGGATTAACCTGAATAAATTCCTCATATTTTAACTTCAAATGGCGCTATGGCAGGGATAACAATTATCGGAGCAGGAAAGAGAATTTATCCACGTTTTTAAGTGCAACACCTGTACCACGTGCAACGGCGCGCAACGGATCTTCCGCAATCCTGAACGGGATGTTGAACTTCTCATACAGCCTTTTGTCCAGTCCGCGCAGCAAAGCCCCGCCACCGGCAAGCCAGATACCTCTTTTGTAAATATCGGCATAAAGTTCGGGAGGTGTATGCTCCAGGGCATTGGTAATTGCAGTCTCAATTTTTGAAATTGATTTGTCCAGACAGTGGGCAATTTCAGTATAAGTAACGTGAACATCAATTGGCATGGCTGTCATCTGGTTCGGTCCCTTAACAATCATATCAGCAGGTGGTTCATCCAGTTCGGTCATCGCGGAGCCGACCACAATTTTGATCTCTTCTGCAGTCCTTTCGCCAATTTTGACGTTGTGTTGGTGACGCATGTGTTCCATGATATCGGCCGTGAGATCATCCCCGGCAATCCGGATGGATTTGTTGGTAACGATACCACCCAGAGAGATAACGGCAATCTCAGTAGTACCTCCACCGATGTCAACGACCATGTTCCCTTCCGGGGCCTCTACATCAAGACCGATACCAATTGCGGCAGCCATTGGCTCATAGATCATGTAGACATCCCGGCCACCGGCGTGTTCAGCAGAGTCCCGTACGGCACGGATTTCAACTTCCGTGGATCCGGATGGAATACAGATAACCATTTTAAGGGCAGGGGCGAAAAATCTTTTCTTGGGGTTGATCATCTTGATCATTCCACGAATCATCTGTTCTGCAGCATTAAAATCAGCGATCACACCGTCTCTTAGTGGACGAATGGTCTTCAGGTTTGAGTGGGTTTTGCCCTGCATTTGGCGGGCTTTTTCGCCAATGGCAACCAGCTTCTCTGTTTTTGTATCGATTGTTACTACCGATGGCTCATCCACGACCACTTTCCCGTTGTGAATGATGATCGTGTTGGCAGTCCCAAGGTCAATCGCAATTTCTTGTGTTAGAAATGAAAAGAAACTCATATTTTATTTTTTTATTTATTGCTAATGTTTAAAATGCCTGAAACCAGTTGTTACCATAGACATTTGATGGTCGTCGCAGAAATCGACAGACAATTTGTCCCGGATCGAACCTCCGGGATGAATAACGGATGTAATCCCTTCATTATATGCAATTTCCACACAATCAGGGAAAGGGAAGAAGGCATCGGATGCCATCACGGCCCCTTTTAGGTCGAAATTGAATGATTTTGCTTTTTCAATAGCCTGCTTCAATGCATCGACCCTTGACGTCTGACCTACTCCGCTTGCAAGTAATTGTTTATCTTTTGCAAGTACAATGGTATTAGATTTTGACTGTTTAACCAAACGATTGGCAAACAAA
>Ga0172379_10002526_pt1 | contig 31885 bp, 28 predicted proteins | sample GrowelOW334metaG_FD_119756 | JGI IMG/M metagenome (GOLD analysis project Ga0172379, IMG submission 119756) | Groundwater microbial communities from an aquifer near a municipal landfill in Southern Ontario, Canada - Groundwater well OW334 metaG | ecosystem: Environmental > Aquatic > Deep...
ATTATGAAAATGAATATCGCGTACAGAAAGAACACGGCGCGCTGCCGATCCTCCGGCGTGTCTTTGCGTTCCCAGGGAAGGGGCGCGGAAGCGTCGTTCAGGTTCGTACGCGACGAATAACTATCCAAGCCGGAATGGAGCGAGGCGCGGTATTCGACCGCTGCGGCATCGGTCGACAATTCACCCAAGCGCACTCGGTTAAGAAGCGCGAAATCGTGTTCTTGAGCTTTTGCGACGTCCCGCATATTAAACTGCATGAAAGTTAGAACGTAGAACGCGAGGAAGCCGGTGAGCGCGATCTGTTTGAGAGTGCTGCGCGTTTCGCGCTTGCGGCTCCCGATTTCGCGAATACCCAGGAGTTCGCGGAGCTCGGCGAATGCTATGTTGTTGAGCGCGGACTGCGCGCGCGCGTAAGAGGCGGCCCCGGCGAGGTTCGACGACAGGATGATCAAGCCGTTCGGCGAAACAAGCTGATCGCCCTTGCCGGTCAGCGCTTGCGAGAGTACGTAGCCTACGGCGAAGCCGACCAGGTTTACGCCGAGTACCAGGCGGGAGAAGTTTTCGATTTTTCCGCGGACCGTCTCGATTTCTTGATTGTTCAGACGCTCGCCCCGCTTGAGCCTCTTCAGTACGCGTTCCAAAGGCAGCGCGACCAGGTAGATTACGACGGCGAAAACAACCATCGGCGGCAGTACGCTTTTCCCCATGAACGAGGCGACGGTAACCGGGAGGGCCGAAAGATCCCAGATCCCAAGTATGATATTGTCCCGGAAATAGGAGATGATCTGCATTACCAAGTAAACGGCGAAGATCATCGACGCGGAGTGGACGGTGAGGCGCAAGGCTAGGCGGCGTGTTTTCATCGCCCGATTCTAACCTGGAGAGCGGCATTTTGCGAATAGCCCTAATTGATTTCTCACAGGGTCGCGTAGGTCCGTCGATATTCAGTTGGAGAAAGCCCGGTACATTTTTTGAATACGCGGGCGAAGTGAAATTGATTTTCAAAACCGAAGTATTCGGCAACCTTGCCTACCGATAGGTTGCTCCCCGTCAGAAGCCCGGAGGCAGCCTCGATTTTGAGGCGAGTGTAGTATTGAAACGGCGGCATGCCGAGCTCGGCGCGGAAGAGGCGTATGAAATGCTCCTCCGAAAGACCGAGCTTGGCGGCCAGTCCCTCCATGCCGAGTTTTTCCCGTAGCGCCCGCGACATTAGCGCCAACGCCTTTTCGGTATACTCCGTACGCACGGATGTTGCGGCGGCAGCGGCATCATGGCGGCCGTACCAGCGATAGATAAGGCTCAACAACTGATATGAAGCCGCGCGTTTGCCGCTTTCGTCGGGAGCGCGGGACAGGCGGTGCAGTTCCTCAAAAAGGAATCGATCCCGCGCGTCCAGGATGCGCGGGGTCGCGGCCGTGCGCTCTGCTTGCGCCCCTTCGCATTCAAGCAGACTCAGCGCGGCCGCGTCTTCGTCCGAACCCATTTCCGGCTCGAACAATACCGCATAGTACGTAATCGGTCGGGATACCGCTTCGGGCAATATCGAATGAAATTCTCTCGGGCGGGTCAGAAAGAGACGGCCGCCTTCTAAAGCCATTCTCGTGCGGTTTGAAAGGAAGCTGCCTTGTCCTTCAATGAAGTAGTGGAACTCGTATTCTTCCGCCCCGTGCGCGTGGTAGCGCCCGTGCCAGGTAAGTTTTTCCCCGCCGACCAGGCGATACAGATACACGACGTCCTTGATGCGCATGAGTAGAGCATAATCCGAAAAGTCAATTTCGGACATGGAAAAACTGGGGAGGATGGAACGGCCGCGGCCTCATTCGGCGGTCGGCCCTTCCTCCCCGCGCCGTTCAACCGGCGGGGAACCAGCGTGCTTTGTTGAAAACCAGTCTGCACTTGTCTCCCGCCGCAAAGTTCGATCCCCGCCGCGGTTTCTGGATGCGGATCTCCGTACCGCCGACTTTCGCCAGATAATCGACGATGTCTCCGAGGTAGGTCCTCCGCGTTATGACCGCCTTCACGCCCGGACCTGCCCCATCGGGCGCCAGCTCAATCTCGCTTGGGCGGCAGGCCATTTTAAAGGCGGAGCCTTCGCTGTCGGGGCGCAAGCCCACTTCTCCCGCTTGGTTCTCTCCCGCGACGCGCACGCCGCTGACGCTCTTCTCCACCGGGATGAAGTTGGAAAGGCCTATAAAGCTGAATACGAACTCGTTCGCGGGCCGGTCGTAGATGCCCAGCGGCGTATCGACCTGCTGCACCACGCCGTCCCGCATGACCAGCATGCGGTCGGAGAGCGCCATCGCCTCGGCCTGGTCGTGCGTGACGAAGATGATCGTCAGATCGAACTTTTTCTGGAGATCCTTGATCTCAAAGCGCATCTCCTCGCGGAGTTTCGGGTCCAGGTTGGACAGGGGTTCGTCCAGGAGCATGACCTTCGGGTTGATCGCGATAGCGCGGGCCAGGGCGATCCGCTGCTGCTCTCCGCCGGACAGCTGTTTCGGGAATACGTGTTCCTGCTTGGCCAGGCCCGTGTACTTGAGCGCGCGGCTGACGCGCTCGTGGATCTCGTGCTTCGGCAGCCGCCTGATTTCCAGGGGAAACGAGACGTTCCGGTACACGTTCAGGTGCGGCCAGACGGCGAAGGCCTGGAACACCATGCCGAAGTCCCGGTTCTCGGGCGGCAGGTAATACTTCTTGTAGCTCGACGAGAAGATTTGCCCATCGACCGAAAGCTCTCCTTCGTCCAGATCCTCGAAGCCGGCTATCATGCGGAGAGTCGTCGTCTTTCCGCAGCCCGAGGGGCCGAGGAAGGAGAAGCATTCGCCTTTTTCCACTTCCAGGTTGAGCCGGTTGACGGCGGTCACGACTGTGCCGTCGCTGAAGCGCTTGGTGACGTCCTTGAGCGATAAGTATGCCATGTCAGGTATCCTCCCTCTGCAGACGGGCGAGGAATTTTCGGATCACGATTTCCCCCGTGAAGATGATGACCAGCGCCACCGTGGAGAGCGCCGCCGCGCGCACTGTCTCTCCGTCCTCGTTGAGCGCGTAGATCGCGACTCCTATGGTCCGCGTCGTGGGCCCGTAGAGGAGCACCGAAGTCGTCAGTTCGCGTAGCGCCGGCAGGAAGATGAGGAAGAACGCGCTGATCATGCCCGGCCGTACGAGCGGTAGGACGATGTTCTTGAGCGTCTGGAAGTGCGTGGCGCCGCAGGCCCGCGAGGCTTCTTCCAGCGAATCGGATACCTGCTCCAGCGCCGCCGAGTTCGACTTGATGGAGAAGGCCATGTACCGTGCGATGTACGCGACGAAGATGATCCAAGCCGTGTTGTACAGGTTGACGCCGAAGCGGCCGCTCCAGGTCAGGATGCAGCCCAGCGCGATGACGGTCCCCGGCAGGGAGAAGGGCAGCACTCCCAGGAACTGCAGCATGAATTTTCCGCGCACCTTCATTTTGACGATGACGTAGGAGATCATCGTTCCCGCCAGCATCGTCACGAAGGCCGCTCCGACGGAGAGGACCAGCGAGTTGTAGATGGAGTCGGTCGTGAGCTTCATTTTGAACAGGTCGATGTAGTTGTTGAAACTCAGGTTTTGGGGCGCTATCGGCAGGCCGTAGGTTTTCAGTCCGCCGACCAGCATGATGGTGACGGTCGGCAGCACGACGGTGAAGGTAAGGTAGGCGATGCAGACGATCAGGAGCGGCACTTTGAGCCCGCGCAGCTTAAGCACTACCGGCCGCATGCTCTTTCCCGCGATGATCTGGAACTGGCCCTTTTTCAAAAGCAGGTCCTGGATCTTGAGGATGATGGCCGCGGAGATTACGAGAATAGTCGACAGCACCGTGCCGACCTTGATGCCCGCCATCGACCCGCCCGAGGAATAGATCCGCTCGTAGATCTTGGTCGGTATATTGTAGATGCCCTTTTCCGTTCCCAGAATCGCCGGGACGCCGAAGTGCGCCAGCGAATACAGGGCGATGAGCAGGGCGCCGGCCAGGATGGACGGCATGACCAGGGGTAGGGTGATCTTCCGCGTGATGGTCAGGAGTCCCGCGCCGGAAATGCGGGCGGATTCCTCCAGCGTCGGGTCCATGCGCTCAAGCGCCGCCGCCACCTGCAGGAAGACGAAGGGAAACAGGTACATCGATTCGATGAGGACAATGCCGCCTATCGACATGATGTCGAAGGGCGCTTTTTCCAAACCGAAGACGGCCATGATGGCCTTGGTGATGTAGCCGGCCCGGGGCGAAAGCAGGATTTTCCAGGCCAGCGCGCCGATGAACGACGGGAGCATAAACGGCACCAGGAAGAGCGCCTTCATCGTCTTTTTGAACGGAAGATCGGTGCGCGCCACGAGCCAGGCGAAGAATACGCCGATCGTGGTGGCGACGATGGTGGTTCCCGTCGCTATGACGATGGAGTTCCAGAGCGCCATATAGGTGTCCGGGTCGCGCAGCACCTTCATGATGGCGGCCACGTTCAGCTTACCGTTTTCGAAGAAAGCCGTGGCGATGATGAGCACCACCGGGACGGCGACTATGACTACCAATACCAGGATGGAGAACGCGAGCAGGAGCTCGGCGGTCCCCAGTTTGAATTTCCGCTGCGGGCTGTCCATTACGCTTCCTCCTCTCCGTCGGCGACGGCAGAAAACCATTTGGCGTCGTGGAACGAAAGCGCGCAGCGGCTCCCTTCCTCGATGATCACATTCCGCGCGACGGCTTCTTCCGTCTGTATCTGGCAGCGTACCTTCTGCTCTCCGATCAGGATGCGGAAATCGATGATCGGCCCCAAGAGCGACGTCCGTTCCACGACGCCTTCCGCGCTTCCTTCGGGAATCGCGCCCGACGGGCGGGAGATCGTCATGTCCATCGGCCGGAACGCGGCCAGAGCCTCCGATTCGTCCGCTAACGCGGCCGGCGGGTTCCCTACGGAAAAATCGGTGCCGCGGATCACGAAGCGGCCTCCCTTCTTCTCCATCTCGACAAAGGATGACACGCCGAGGAAGCGGCACACGAAGGGATCGGCCGGATGCTCGTACACGGCTTCCGGGGTGCCGATCTGACGCAGATTCCCTTTCGGGTCCATGACCGCGATGCGATCGGCGATCGCCAGGGCGACCTCGTGGTCGTGCGTGACGTAGAGGATGGTGGAGCCGGTTTTCCGCTGCAGGTCCTTGATCTCGAAACGCATCTCCTCGCGGAGGTTCGCGTCCAGGTTCGTGAGCGGTTCGTCCAGCAGCATGACTTCCGGTTCGGCGACCAGGGCGCGGGCCAGGGCGACGCGCTGCTGCTGGCCGCCTGAAAGCTGGCTCGGAAGCCTGCGTTCGTAACCCGCCAGGTCTACCTGCGCCACCGCGTCGGCGGTTCGCCGCTGGGACTCCGCCTTTTCCGTCTTGCGCATCTTGAGCGGGTACGCGACGTTTTCCGAAACGTCCATGTGCGGCCAGACCGCGTAGTCCTGGAAGACGACGCCGATCCGCCGCTCTTCCGGCGGCAGGGCATGCTTGGCGTTGGCGACGACACGCTCGCCGATGGTGATCTCTCCCTCGTCGGGCGTTTCGAACCCGGCGATGAGCCTGAGCGCGACCGTTTTCCCGCAGCCCGAGGGCCCGATGAGCACGAAGCACTCGCCGGAACGGATATGCAGGTTCAGGTCCTGGAGCACGGTTTTAGAACCGTACGTCTTGCGTACGGAGTGAAAGCGTATATCGGACATGAGTAAATCTCCTGGGATTGGCGGCCGCCCGCGAGTCTCGCGCGGGCTTGCGGAACGACCGCCGATACGGGTGGGCCTGTTACTTGGTCATTATGTTGGTGAAGCGTTCCAGCGACGCTTCTTTGCCGGCGCCGAGCTTCGCGTAGTCCACTTTGAGGGCGCGCTTGACCGCTTCGGCGGAGGAAACCAGGCCCATCTCGGTGCGGACCGGGACGTCGGCGCGGACGGGGATCGTGTTCGCTTTCGCGATAATCGTCTGGCCTTCCACCGAGAGTATGAAGTCGATGAATTTCTGCGCGGCGTCAAGGTTCTTCGTTCCCTTGATGATCGCCGCGGGGCTCGGAATGACGAGCATCTCCGGCGGGTTGAAGAAGCCCAGGGGCGCTCCCTTTTCTACTTTATCCAGCGTGATGTAGTCTACGCCGATGCAACCGGCCAAAGAGCCCACCGCCGTGTCGTCGACGACCTGCCCCGAGCCTTGGCCCATCATGGCGCCGTTGGCGCGCAGTTTCTGGATAAACTCCCACCCGAAGTTTTCCACCAGCATGCCGACCGACACGAAGGCCGTGCCGGAAAGCGCTGGATTCGCGATGGCGAAGGCTCCTTTATATTCGCTCTTCAATAGGTCGTTCCAACCTGTCGGCGGCGTTTTGATCAGTTTCGTGTTGTAGACGATGCCGAGCGTTCCCAGCCGCGCCGCGGTGAAATAGCCTTCGGGGTCGTTCACGGGGCTAGCCGTCTTGGCCGCTTCGGGGGAAACGTATTTTTCCAGCAGATTTTCCTTCTTCATGGCGAAGAAGTCGGGAACTTCGCTGGTCCACAGCACGTCCGCGACGATCTGCCCGGACTGGCGTTCGGCGGCCAGCTTGGCCATGATCTTTCCCGCTCCGGCGGAATAGTAGTCAACCTTGATGTTCGGATTTTTCTTTATATACGCGTCCTTCAGTTCGCCGATCAGCACTTCTTTCATTGAAGTATAGATCATGAGTTTCTGCGGAGTCGCTTTTGCGGCGGGGGCGGAAGTGTCTTTCTTGCCTTCCGCGAAACCGGCAATGGCGAAAGCGGTCAGGGCGAGCGTTGCGGCGATGATTCGTTTCATAGGTCCTCCTTATCGGACGTGGGATTGTCTTATATAAGTGAAGACCCGCTTATCCTTCCGCGCAATCCGTACCTTGGTACTCGACGCGTAAGAGTACTTAGGTACTCTTGTTTTCCTGGTCTGAAGGCCGGTCTCCGCGGAGTTTCAAGAGCGCGGAGACGCGATCGTGCACGCCGAGTTTGTCGTAAAGGGGGCGGAGGTAGTTTTTCACCGTTTGCTCCTTTATCCCGAACTCGTAGGCGATCTCCTTGTTGCTCAATCCCCGGGCGAGAAGCGTCAATAATTTGAGTTCGCGTTCGTTAAGCGGCGGCAGGTCGGGAGGCAGATCGATGCCGTCCGGCCGCGTGCGGCGTCCCCCGAACCATACGGCGGCACCTGCCGCGGCCGCGAAAAGGGCCGAAACGAAAATCCGACGCAAGGGGCCGAATCCGTTCACACCGGGGTACGCAGTAATCAGATAGGGGCCTTCCTGCCGGATGCGCGTGTACACGGACGCGGTCTTACGACCTTCGATCAAAAAATCAAAACGTCCGGAATTCTGTTCCTGAGGCTGGATCGATTCAAAATACGATGTGTCGACGGTATCCGGCGACGGTTTCCCCGTCATCGCCGTGTCCGTGGTTGAGAGAACGTTCCCCACGGAAGAAACCAGGAAACAGATTTCCCGCGTCTTGGGTTCTCCCTTCCCACTCATTGTCGTCGAGATCAATTCCGCCGTACGCCGGGAATTCACCAGCAACGCGAGCACGCCGATCGGCTCTCCCGTTTTTAATCTTTTTATCAAGCGGGCGCCGATGAGGTACTGTTCCCGGTGAACGGAAAGCGTCCGGTCCATCCAAACGTAGACTCCGTCGGCTTTCAAGGCTCGGTCCCAAACGAAGCGGCGCACTTCGGCGATCTCCGGACGCAGGAAATCCTCGGTCATCGTGAGCGGTATGCGGGCGGCTTCGTCGTAGTCGAGGAAAAAAGCTTCCTCCAGCAGAGACCCCGCGATTCGCTGACTTTCAATGTGGCGCGTGAATGACAGGTTGTAGAGCGCGACATCGTAGCGGTTTTCGCGTTTTCCGTAGGCGTAGACCGAATCGTTCAGGTCCTGGTTCGCGATGAATTGGTAGCTCAAGCCTTCCAGGGCCGCTAGTTCGACGCCGATACGCTGAGCGGTCTGCTCATGAGTACGCAACCGCACGGAAATTTCGTCGGGCGCGTCCAAGAGGATATTCGTGATGCTTCCAACGGCTACGGCGGCGATCGCCGCCATCACCGGGATTATAATGCGGCGTTTTCGACTCATTCGTATCAGCACTTAGGATTCTAGCATCGCATACGGTACTTGTGCAGGTATTTTTTAGGCGCGGTACGGATTCGGGATCCAGCTGTGCACCGTATGGTTGACCGGGGGCATAGGGTGGTTTTCGAGCATCCTTTGGGCGATATCCATGATTTTGGCTCCATAGCCTTCCGGATCGTATTGAACGCACCCGATCAACGGAGAGTCTTTCGATTTCATGAGTTCATCGATCTGCTGCGTATAATTCTGCCCGACCATGATCGTATGCGCCGTTTTCCGGTAACGCGCGATAAGGTCGTGAGCGCTCATCAGATGACGGACGTTGAAACAGATGGAGAACAGATTTTCTTCCGGCGGGATGGTTTTCAATTCTTGGATGAGTTCTTGAGTCGGATTGATCGCGGGATCGTTCCAGGCGATGGTCCTGATCGCCGAGTCGGGTATGTCGACGCTGGTCCTGAGCGTTTCGACGGCGCTGGAGATTCTCAAATTCGTGACGGGATCCACATCGTTCCGTCCGAGGATGATCAGCCGGTCCAACTTCCCGTTCCAATTTTCCCGGATATACTTCGCCGCGTTTTCGCCCGCGATCCGGCCGGCTTCCGAATTGTCGGCGCCGAAATAGACGGAACCGGGAACGTGCAGATCGACGCCGATCAGTTTGATGCCCCGGGATCGGCATTTTTCCCCGATGTGGAGCATCGCGTTTATGCACAGCGAGTAGTCGATCAACAGGTCGATCCTTTCCTCGAAAAGCCTTTCGCAGTTATCGATGACGTCCTGATACTCTCCGTTGGTTTCACGGATCACGAAGGAGATTGATTTATATTCGGCAGCCGCTTCCTGGAGACTGTTGTAGACCGCCTGAATGAAGTAGTTCTTATTGCCGTTGGCCAAAAAACCTATCCGGTATTTTCTTTGGCTCACGTTTTGATAGGCGAAGTCCACGCCGCAGACGGCGACCGGATCCTTGCGGGTGAAAAGCAGCGACGCTTCTTCCCGTTTCAGGCCGTCGTCGATCATGATTTCCTGCACTTTCTCCGCGAACTTTTTATAGGGGAATTCGTACTCGCCTTTTTTGTCGATCGTGGAGGAATCCAGGAATAAATAGATTTTCTCCGCGTGTTCGCAGATCTCGATCGCGGAAGCGGCTTCCGTTTCCGAGGAAAAATAAAAAACCTTGTTCGAAAAAGACCGTACGGCGATGAAGGCTTTTCGTATCGGTGTAGAAGCGAGGAAACTCCTCGCCCCGCTTATCGCGATCTCGCCTTCGGCGATTGATACCGTTCCCGGCAATAGCATGATCGCGGAGGTGTACGCCCTTTTTCGCAAAATGTCGCAAACGGCCAAGCTGTTCGTCGCGATCGGAATGTTGGCGTAAAAAGGCATTCCCGCCGCGATGTATTGGGAATATGGGCTGCCGTCGAGGTATATCGTTTCGTTGGGATTGATGTGGAAAAGACCGCGTTGCCCGAGGATGCGGGTTTTAAGCGGAAAAGCAGGCATTTCACTCGCCGCGTGATCGGGAATAGTCGGGCTTTCCAGCATGACGATCCCGTGCTTTTTTATGACGACTCCTTCGTTTTCAAGAGCGTCAACGTCGTTCCGAACAGTCGATGCGGTGACGTTCAAACGTGAAACGAGCACTGATATTCTAAGCTCTTTATGCTCGCTCAATAGGTTTAGTATTCGTTCCCTTCTTTGAGATTTCGTCAGCCACCCGAGGTCTCTCAGGAAATTGTTGTTCGCGTCGTTATCGATAAAGGAGATTTCCCCGTAGCTTCGCCTGACAAGCTTGATTTTTTCCAACAAAACCAAGTCTTTGCGAAGCGTTTCGCGGCTTACCGGAAACAGCTCCTGGAGCTTGTCTACTGGGATGGAGCCCTTGGCCGTGATCTTTTTCACTATCGCGCATTGCCGATCGTTCAGTTTCATAGTGAGCCCGATTATACGTCGTTGGCTGTATTAATTGCAATGAATATAATATAAAAAAAGATAATAGATATCTTGAAAAATATTAATTATATATTATATATATAATTAATATTTAACAAAAGCAATATAATAACATTCATAATAGATCAATACTATTTGACGAATGCGGAATTCCCATCAAAGATTAAGATAGAGAATGAGCGTCGGGAGAATGATTATGCGCATTGAAAGAAGAAAACCCCTTTCCGCGAACATCGGAGTGCTCGGGGTCGGTCACAACACCTACTGGAAACAATTTGACGGCCTCCTCGCCGCTATGCATGAAAAGATGGAAACCTTCAGCTCGAAATTGAACGAACACCAAGTTGATATATTTAATTTCGGCATGGTGGATGATTCAGTTTCCGCGTACAGGGTGCTTTCCGAAATTCGGAAGATCGATTTGGATCTGCTTTTCATCGATATGGTGACCTACGCCACTTCGGCAACCTTCGCGCCCTTGATCCAAGCGCTCGATATTCCGATCGTCCTGGTCGCGCTGCAGCCGCTCAAGGCGATGGATTATCAAAAGGGAACCACCTTCATTCAGCTTTGCAACGACGACGTGTGCTCCGTTCCCGAATTTTGCTCAGTCGCCGTTCGTATGGGAAAACGCGCGCCGTACGTAATTTTCGGTACCCTGGAGGGCGATGAGGAAGCGGACGCCGAAATCACGTCCTGGTGCCGCATCGCCCATGTTCTTCACGATCTTAAGCGGTCGCGGATCGGCCTCATGGGCCACGTATTGGAAAGCATGTACGACATGCACGTAGACCCCGCGCTTATAACGCGGACCTTCGGCTGCCATGTCGTCGCAGTCGAACCGGACGAAATCATGAAGCACTACCGGGATCCTAAGCCCGCGGACCTGGCCGGCATGACCGCGCGTATCCGCGCTTTCTTCGACACGCCAGATCCCGTTTCCGACAACATCACCTTCATGCTGAAAGAGGAGGATCTGGCAGTGGCCGCGCGCGCGGCGGTCGCTTTGGAGCGGGCGATTGAAGAAAAAAACCTGAGCGGGCTCGCCTACTACTACGAAGCGGAAGAAGGCTCGGAAATGCGGAAGCTGGTGACAAACTTCATCGTCGGCAATTCCATGCTCACCGCCGCGGGTTTCCCCATGTGCGGTGAGTTCGACCTCAAGACCTGCATGGCCATGCTCATCCTGGACCGCCTGGAAATCGGCGGAAGCTTCGCCGAATTTCATCCGATGGATTTCGTCAAAGGTTCCATTCTCGTGGGGCACGACGGCCCGCACCACCTGAATATCGCCGACGGAAAACCCGTGCTCCGCTCCTTGAGCAAGTATCACGGCAAACCGGGCAGCGGAGCGGGAGTGGAGTTCAAGATCAAGGAAGGACCGATGACCATGCTCGGCATCACGGTGAACGCGGCGGGGTTTCTTAAGTTCGTGGTGACCGAGGGAGAATCCGTTCAGGGCGATATTCCGCCGACCGGCAACACGAATACCCACGGTTATTTCAAACCGGACCTTAAAACTTTTTTGAGGCGATGGATGGCGGAAGGTCCTACCCACCATTTCGCGCTCGGCATCGGACGCCACGCCGAGGAAATAGAAAAGATAGCGAGCGTTTTGGGCATCGATTGCGCGCGCGTACCGCAAGACCGGTAAAGAGGTGAAGGCATGAAACTGGTAAAGCTTTTTTTAAAGGGGTTGATGCGCGCGGAACTGGCGCTCGGCGCGTTCCTCGCGATCTACATCATTGCGGTAATGGTTGTAGAGATCGTCATGCGCTACGTGTTCAACAATTCCATCATCTGGATTCAGGAATCGGTCATGCTCGCATTTATCTGGGTTGTCGCTCTCGGCGCGACCTGCGCGCTGATTACCGGTTCGCACGTGACCATCGACACCTTCAGTCGGTCCTTGCCGCCAAAAGCGCAAAAGACCTTGAAGGTATTCGTGTCGCTGCTCGTGATGGTCTGTCTCGTTTTTTTGGCGGCGACTCTGCCGAAATCGATATTGATCCAAAACAAGTCGCGAACGGCCTCGCTTCCGATCAATTTTCCCAAAGGCTATTACTATTCTTTGCCCATCCTGGTTTCGGTCGCGGGAATGATTCTCGCTAAGCTCTATTACCTGTACTACGAAGTGCGCGATCTCTTCGGCCTGCCTAATCCCGAAACGTACAAGATCGTCGGCTCCGGCGCCTCGGAATCAGAAGAAAAGGTGGACGTATTATGAATTTCGCCGTATTGCTCATTTTTGTTTTCATCGCCGTCTTCCTTGAAGTGCCGGTCGCGTTCTCCTTCATTTTCGGCACCGGTCTGTTCCTCGTCCTCGGCGGCGAATATCCCCTGACGGTGATTGCGAGCCGGCTCGGGCCGGGCTTGGACAGTTTTCCGCTTCTGGCGCTGCCCCTGTTTATTTTTGCGGGAAACCTGCTCGGCGGGGCGGGAATAGCGCGGCGGATCTTCAACTTCGCGAACAGCGCGGTCGGCCATATTCCCGGAGGACTCGGCCACGTGAACGTCCTTTCCAGCATCATCTTCGCGGGAATGTCGGGCGTCGCGATGGCCGACGCCGCGGGCCTCGGCAAGATAGAGATGGAAGAGATGACGCGCCACGGTTATCCGGTGCCGTTCTCCGCGGCGATAACTGCCGCTTCGGCTACTATCGGGCCGATCATCCCGCCGAGCGGAATCATGGTTCTGTACGCGGTGCTCGCCAACGTCGCGTTGGACAAGCTTTTCCTGGCGGGCTTCATCCCCGGCCTCATGCTCGGCGGATTTCTCATGATCACCATCTATATTTTGGTCAAGATTGGAAAAGTCAATGTCGCGGTTCTGCCTAAGGAACCGCTGCGCGTCAGATTCAGAAACTTTCTGAGCGCCGCTCCCGCGCTCGCTATCCCCGTTTTTCTGGTGACGGGTTTGATCACCGGCGTTGCGACCCCGACGGAACTGGGGGCGCTCACCTGCCTGTTCGCGATCGTTCTCGGTTTCGTGTACAAGGATTTGACCGTCAAGTCGCTGTACGAATGCGCCAAGGAAACGGTGAAGACTACCGGTGTGTTGGGTATGCTCATACTGGTCGCTACGCCGTTCACTTGGCTGTCGGGCGTCGGGAATGTGGGAGATCTGCTCCAGCAGTTCATGAATTCCGTCACTACAGACCCAGTCGTTTTTCTGCTAATCGTAAATATCGTGCTCCTGATCGCCGGCATGTTCATGGAGACTTCGGTCATTCTGCTGATAGCCGCGCCCATACTCGCCCCCATCGCGGCGAGTTACGGACTCCATCCCATCCATTTCGCGATGGTGATGCTGATGAACCTACTCATGGGGACTCTCACGCCGCCGTTCGGCAGCCTGCTCTTTGTCATGATGAACCAGACCAAGCTGACTTTGGCCCAGATGTTCCGGGCGGTCGCCCCGTTCTATTTCCCGTTCATCGCGTTCCTGCTGGTGGTGACCTTCGTGCCGTCGGTCACCACGTTCCTTCCCGGACTGTTCGGGAAGTAATTCCCGATTGAGATAGAAGCATTAATGGAGGTGCTGTCATGAAGAAAATTTTAGCGCTCGCCGTCGTGTGCCTGATCGCCGTCGGCACGGTCTCCGCGCAGAAAGCGGTCAAGATCACCCTGGCGACTGCCGACGCGATCGGCTCCCTGCGGAATCAGATGGGCGAATACTTCAAGGCCGAGGTTGAGAAAATGCCCGCCTTGAAAATCACCGTCAACCACGTGCAGGGGCCCGTCCTCGGTTCCGCTTCCCAGGTCATGGACCAGGTCGTGGAAGGCAGCGTTCACGTGTTCGGCAACGACCTCGCCTGGATCGCTCCCTACGATCCGGACTTCCAGCCGATGAGCTTCGGCTTCATGTTCCGGGATGCCGACCATATGATCAAATACTACAAGAGCCCTACCTTCAAAGCGGTGGTGGATAAGGTTGCCGCGAACAGCAATCTCAGGCTCATCGCGCCGGTGCCCATGGCCTCCCGCATGTTCTTTTCGGTTAAACCGCTCAACACCATCGACGATTTCAAGGGCCTGAAGCTGCGCGCCCCCGGCTTGGAGATGTTCGTCAAATCCTACGAGGCCTACGGCGCGAGCCCGACCACCGTCGCTTGGAACGAGATATTCCTCGCCCTGAAGACCAAGCTCGTGGAAGCCGCCCACGGTCCCGTGGCCGATGTCGTCGCCAACAAATGGCACCTCGCGGCTCCCTACATCACCCGGACCAACGACATGTTCGCCGCCAACGCCTGGTACGTGAATGAGGCATTCTGGAAGAAGCTGGACGCCAAGCAGCGCGCCGGACTCATGAAAGCCTTCGAGTCGACCAACGCCTGGGCTTTCCAGCAAGCCGCGAAGTTCGAGAAGGAAATAATCGCCACGATGGTCGGCGAAGGGGCCATCTACAGCGACAGCTTCAAGGATCGGGAAATCATCCGTTCCCAAGCGTTGGAAGCCGTCAAGAAACTAGAAAAGATGGGCAAGTGGTCCCGCGGCCTCGTCGCTACGATCGACGCGATCAAATAAGAGTGGTCAATTTAACGCCGCCGTCCGCGCGTTTTTCGGCGATCGGCGGCGTTTCTGGGACGCGAGGAGCCCGTATGCCTAGAAACGCTTTCGCCATGAAGCTGAAGCCCGGCTGCGCCGCGGAATACGAAGCGCGGCACAATCGGATCTGGCCGGAACTCGTCGCGGAGATGAAGGCGGCTGGAATCAGTCGTTACTCTATTTTTATCGATGAATCGAGCTCTACGCTTTTTGCCGTACGTACGGTGAACTCGGAAAGCGCTGCCCAGGCGTTGAAAGACAAAGAGATTATGCGCCGCTGGTGGGATTACATGAGCGACCTCATGGAGACGAACGCGGACAAGTCCCCGGTAAGCGTTCCGCTGCGTGAAATTTTTTATTTAGAATAAGAACCCATCGATTAATATCAATTTCAGATATGTTTCGTCAATAACGCGCATGGCTCCCATCCGTCCGCGGGCGTATCCTCGCTATATACGGAGGATCGTCATGAAAACCGTCTGCGGCATCGATCTGGGGACCCAGAGCTGTAAAATCGTCGTGTACGATTATGAAAAGAAGACCATTGTCGCTCGCGCTTCCTCCGCGCTCGACCTGACCGCGCGCAACGATGGTTCCCGCGAGCAGGACGCCGCTTGGTATGAGGCCGCCCTTTCTTCCTGCTTCGCCGCCATCCCGGCCAAGGTCCGCGCCTCCATCGTCGCGCTCGGCGTTTCCGGCCAGCAGCACGGCTTCGTGCCGCTCGACGCCGACGGAAAGCCGGTCCACGTCGTGAAGCTCTGGTGCGACACCTCCACCGCCCCCGAGTGCGCCGAACTGACCAAGGCCGCGGGCGGCGAGAAAGCGCTCCTGAAAGAAACCGGCCTCCTCATGCTGCCCGGCTACACCGCGCCGAAAATTCTCTGGCTCAAGAAACACAAACTCGAGGCGTTCAAAAAGCTCAGACACGTCCTCCTACCCCATGACTATCTGAACTTCCTTTTGACCGGTGAATATGTCGCCGAGTACGGCGACGCGTCCGGCACGGCGCTCCTGGATACCCGCAAACGCCGCTGGTCTTCCAAAATTTGCGCGCTCATCGATCCTGTTCTGGAATCCTATCTGCCGCGCCTTATCGGTCCCGACGAGATAGCCGGGCGGATCAGCGCCGAGGCCGCCGTGAAGTACGGCATTCCCGAGGGCGCCTTGGTCGCTTCGGGCGGCGGCGACAACATGATGGGCGCCGTCGGCACCGGCACCGTGCGTGACGGCTTCCTCACCATGAGCCTGGGCACCTCCGGCACCCTCTATGGCTATTCCGACGCTCCGGTTGTCGATCCCGGTGGAAAACTCGCCGCGTTCTGCTCGTCTTCGGGCGGCTGGCTTCCTCTCCTGTGCACCATGAACTGCACGGTCGCGAGCGAGCAGTTCCGCGCGCTCCTGGGTTTGGACGTGAAAGCCTTCGACGCCGCGGCGGCAAAAGCGCCCATCGGTTCCGATGGCCTGGTGGTGCTGCCCTTCTTCAACGGCGAACGCATACCGAACCTTCCCAACGGAAGGGCGAGCGTGAACGGCGCCACCATCGCCAACTTCAGCCGGGAAAATCTGGCGCGGGCATCGCTTGAGTCGGCCATCTTCGGCATGCGCATCGGTCTGGACTCTTTCAAGGCGCTCGGCTTCAAAGCCAAGGAAATCAGGCTGATCGGCGGCGGCGCCAAGAGTCCGCTCTGGCGCTCCATCGCCGCAAACGTCACCGGCCTTCCGATCAAGGTTCCCGCCGGCGACGAGGCCGCGGCCATGGGCGGCGCCATCCAGGCCCTCTGGTGCATGGAACGGGCCGCCGGCCTCAAGACGACCATCGGCGACCTTTGCGATGCGCACGTAAGCCTTGAAGGCTCGCCTTCCGGCGGGGCGAAAGGCGGAGCAAGCGCTGAGCCTGACCTCGCTTCCGTCAAAGCCTACGACGCCGCCTACGCAGAATACGGTAAATACCTTGCGGCCCTGAGTCCTTTGTATATTTAGGTGTTAAGAAATAAGAAGTATTAGGAGGCACGATATGGCAGAGTATTTCGTCGGAGGGAAGGAGTACTTCCCCGGAATCGGGAAGATCAAGTACGAAGGTCCGGAGAGCGACAATCCGCTCGCGTTCAAGTTCTACGACCCGACTAAGAAAGTCGGCAAGAAGATGATGAAAGACCATCTGCGCTTTGCCGTCGCCTACTGGCACAGCTTCTGCGCGGACGGCACCGATCCCTTCGGCGCGGCTACACAGGACCATCCGTGGCGCAAAGGCGCCAAGACCCCGATGGAAGCCGCCGAGCAGAAACTCGACGCGGCTTTCGAGTTCTTCACCAAGCTCGGCGCCGAGTACTACGCGTTCCACGACCGGGACATCGCCCCCGAAGGCGCCACACCCGCCGAGAGCGAGAAGAACCTCATGGCGATCGCCGCCAAGGCCAAAGAGCGCCAGAAGAAAACCGGCGTCAAGCTCCTCTGGGGCACCGCCAACGTCTTCACGCATCCCCGCTACATGAACGGCGCCGCGACCAACCCCGAGTTTTCGGTCGTGGCCCAGGCCGCCGGCCAGGTAAAAGCCGCCATTGACGCGACCATCCTTCTCGGCGGCGCGGGCTACACCTTCTGGGGCGGCCGCGAAGGCTACATGAGCCTCCTCAACACCGACCTAAAAAAGGAAAAAGACCACCTCGCCCGCTTCCTCGGCATGGCCCGCGATTACGGCCGCGCCAACGGCTTCAAGGGCGTCTTCTACATCGAGCCCAAGCCGATGGAGCCCAGCAAGCACCAGTACGACTTCGACGCGGAGACCGTCATCGGCTTCCTGCGCGCCAACGGCCTGGACAAGGACTTCCGCCTGAACATCGAAGCCAACCACGCTGAGCTCGCCGGCCACGACTTTCAGCACGAGCTGGAAACCGCCGCGTCCATGGGCATGTTCGGCTCCGTAGACGCCAACCGCGGCGATCCCCGCAACGGCTGGGACACCGACCAGTTCCCTAACAGCGTCTACGAAACCACCCTGGCCATGCTCACCATCCTCAAAATCGGCGGTTTCGTCTCCGGCGGCCTCAACTTCGACGCCAAGATCCGCCGTAACTCAGTGGATCCCACCGACCTCTTTGAAGCCCACATCGGCGGCATGGACGCCTTCGCGTACGGCCTCATAACCGCGCAGAAGATCATCGACGACGGTACACTCTACGATTCCGTGAAGAAGCGCTACGCGTCCTTCGGCAGGGGCGACGGCGCCAAGTTCGAGAAGGGCGACCTGAAGCTGGACCAGCTGGCGGCGTTGGCCAAGGATTACGGCACTATCGGAATGACGAGCGGGAAGCAGGAGAGGTTGGAGAACCTCATCAATCAGTATCTTCTCGGCAAGTAGGGGGATCGCGTTTCTACGCTGAAACGGGAAACGCGCGGCGGTCCGGTAATACCGGGCTGCCGACGTAGACTCAGTGTGTTCGCTTGTCCTCGGCCCGGAGGGCCTGCGGGAAGCGCTCACACACTGAGTCTACTGGCGCGCCCGGCCTTTCCGTGCAAGGGCGCGTTTCCCGCTTCGTGGGAATTGTGTGTTCCCTGCTGGTCGCGGGTCCCCCTGGCTGCGAAGTCCTCGGCGCGGAGCGCCTCCGGGCTTCTCCGCCACCCCCTGGGCCCTGGGCTACGAACGGGATTCCAGGGGATTGGTTACGGTGAAGAAGCCTAGGTCGTCGAAATCTTTCGGGTTTCGGGTGTAGAACTGTTTTACGCCGTTCGCTCGCAGGGTTACGGCAAGCACGAGGTCGAAGCTCCGACGGGCGGGAAACGATTCGAGTTTCCACAATTCCGTCAATCTCGGCATCAGATCGCATTCCCACGCGCAATGGAGCCAGCCCGATTTTTGTCTATACCACGCCACGGTATCCGCGGCCTCCGATGCGTTCAGTGGTTTAGCCAGTACGGCGGGATTCCGCAGCAGACGGTACAGCTCGAACCACACTTGGTCGGCGATTATCCACGATTCGTTTTCCGATAGCGCATCTCGCACTAAGGCCGCGCAGTTCTCATGCTCCGGACAATCTTCGTTGATAGCATAAAGGAGTAAGTTCGTATCGAGGCTTTTCAAGATTCCGCCCTATCGTGGTACGCGAGATCGCGGAGTTCCTCGGCTTTCGCGATCACTGTACCGCAATGGTAACGGGGCGGCGTCTCCTTAGCTGTCTCTTCCCACGGTTCGTGCCTGTCCAGCCACGAATCCACTGCCGCCCGAACTAGTTCGCTTACCGGACGATCCTGTTTCCGCGCGACTCTCCGCAGTCGAAGCAATTGGGGTTCGGGAAACAGAATTTGCAACTTTTCCATATATACATGTTAAGCATGGATACATGCGGTGTCAAGAAATCGAAGCGGGAAACGCGCGGCGGTCCGGTAATACCGGGCTGCCGACGTAAAAAAAGGGTACTCACTTGTCCTCAGCCCTTCGGGCTTGCGGGAACCGTTCGTACCCTTTTTTTACTGGCGCGCCCGGCCTTTCCGAGCGGGTGCGCGTTTCCCGCTTACGGGGAAATGCGGTGACCCTACTTGTTGCGGTTCTCCCTGGCTGCGAAGTCCTCGGCACGGAGCGCCTCCGGCTTCTCCGCTACTTTCTAACGGATAGTCTTTGTTACGACATAGCTCCGTTGGCCGCCGTTGCCGGCGAGCGCCAAAGTATGCTTGGTGCCTTCCGAGAATATTTTTATGGTCGCGTACTGGTTATGGTATGAAACGTCATTCCCGTAGGCGGCGTTGGCTTGAAGAACGATGTACGAGATTCCGTTGATCTCCTGAAAGCCGCCATCGTGGTAATGTCCGCCGAAAACGGCTAGAACTTTCCCACTGTTTTCGAGCATGGAACGAACGGCCGCCGCGTTTCGGACAGTATGCTTGGGGTCGTAGTTGGGATCGATCATTTCCTGATTATTGAGCTGTTGATGCGTCAATACCATGACCGGGCCCTTCGCCGCGGCCAAATCGTTTTTGAGCCAGGACAGCTCGACAGCGGGGATATTAGCGTCATCCCAAGTGTACCCGGCGCCGGGGGTTCCGGGAACACCTGAATAAGAACTGCCGTCGGTTTTGAAACTAGAATCCAACACGATAAAATGCGCGCCGCCCTTATCGAAGCTGTAGTACGTCGCGGCGGGCGAGATTCCGGTATTGGTTACCTTAGAAAGAAAATCGTCTTTTGAAGCTTGGTCGGTGTCATGGTTACCGAAAACATGGTACCGGGGTCCATGGTAGAGAGCCAATTTCGCTTCAGCGCTTTCCATGAAACCAAGGGCCGCTTTTCGGCGTTGTTCTGGAGTCAACGTGGAGTTCACGGGATTATCCGAAAAATCACCGAGCTCCGAGACCGACTGCCGATACGGCGAGAGCCAACATGACGAACACGACTTTTCTCATTGCGTCCTCCCATTTCTTTCGGATTCAGATACGACACGCCGAACGTGTCGAGTGGGAGTGTATAGAGCGACTATGAAAAAATCGTATTTCTCGTATTAGTAATGCGCGGATTTTATGTTAACGAAATATTTCAAAACGCGGATCTGCGGTGGACCAATGAGCATAGAGGTCGGCAGGACGTCGAAAATAGTTTGACACTGAATTGAATAATTCTTCCCCAAGGACACAAGGTATTGCACCAAACGCCAATCGGAAAGAGCAAGCTGAAAAGAATACCGATAACGCTTATCCAGACAAACAACCTGACGCGAGTGCCCAAAATCAGACAAGTCAGAAAAGCTATGAACAAACCGGCAAGCCAGATCATTGAAAACCATTTCGCTCGGAGAACGAGCGGTACAGGGAACCTTTTTAAGGAGGTTTTTCTCGATTCATAAAGGACCTTTGAACAGACAGCCACACAATGTACCGGACAAATCCACCAACAGTACCAACGCTTCCGAAAAAAATTGGCGCAAATTCCTAAAAGCAGAACCGGCAACCAGAAGCGTTCCATTCCAAAGAAAACAAGTACCGCCAAGGTGATAAAGGCTACTATGCGAACACCGAATAAAACCTTGCCCGGTAATCGTTCAGTTCGCCGGCTTTCCAGCATGACATCTCCCCTTGGCTTTTTGCCTGTGCTTTGGTTTCTGAAAAGATTACTCAAGGATAATTGAGGGGCACTCCATAAAGAACATGACGGACATCCATATTCTTAACCTGGTTAAATATCGCATAAGAAAGCCCCTCCTACCAGGTGCAGGCTTTGTATATGCTATTCAGAAAATCGATAATGACCTTCTTTTCACTTATGGAAAGTTTTCCCTCCAGCTTGCGTAGGGGGCGAAATGTCCGCCGTTCAAAAACAGTATGGGCCAGAGCGGCTTGGCGACCTTTTTCATCAAGGAAAAAAACCACTTCCTTCTTGTTGTCGTCTCTTTGCTTTTTTATCAAATAGCCGAGTCGAACCATTTTGGCCGTAAATTTAGAAGCCGCGGCGTTTGAGATCCCCAGATCAGCAGCCAATTCGGTCAGATTGCACCCCTCATGAAGAGCTACCGCAACGACGGTATGGATGTCGCTGGAATACAGAAGCTCACCCGTACCGTAATCCCGAGGGTTGTTTTCCAGTTCCGTAAGGCGGCCATGGGCCAGATAAATCAAATCTAAAATCGTGTCATTCATCTATTATATTATTAACCAGGCTAATAAAAAAATCAAGAGGATTTTTTGAAAATACCGAAAGGATCGAGTGGCGCGCGACTATACGCCGGGCCGCTTGCGATGGTATAGACCGTTCTGATCCGGATCTGGTATTTTTCCTTATTATGAACAATCGTACTGGATTTCTTTGGGTTATTGTCGGGGCCGTCGTCATTCTTTTTAGCGGCTGCGCGGGTATGATCGAGCGGGGCATGGCGGAGGCTTCCTACGGTCCCTCGGAAGCCGCGAAACGCGTTTTGGTCGCGGCAGTCGACAGCGAGTATAAACGGCAGATCGTCCTGGCTCTCGCGACGCGCTTGACCGAACTCGGCGTCGCCCTGGACGTGGTGCCGCTGGCGGATTTCGAAATCGCCCAAAAGGCTAAGGATTATCAGGCTTGGGTGCTGGTCGCCACCATTAAGGCGGGCAAGGAAGACTCGCGCGTACGGAAAGCACGGACCGCCCATCCGAACGATCCACGTTTGTTTGTCCTGAATACCAAGGGCGGAGCCGGCACAAAGGGAGATGCCGATACGACGACCGCCGCGTCGGGCACCGCTCCGGAAACGCTGATCAAACCGATATTGGACCGGCTGAAGATATAAGAATATTAGGAGAGTTATGCAATAGGGATAATATCGCTAACATTCCTATAACTAACCCGCAATCCTGATCACCACCTTTTCGAAAACTGGTTTTGCTTTCCGGTTTTGCACGGCAGAGAAGGTCTTTCAGCGCTTTTGCGAAGTCCCTATCACACGGAGGAGGAAGATCAGCTCTTGCTCTTCTTTTTATAGTAAGAGTACGAGCGTTCCCTCGATTCCATTTCGGCCTCTATGCATTTCTGGATGTTTCGCTCTTTGATGCCGTCCAAAATCGCTTTATGGAAATGCAGTACGTTATCGTAGGTTCCGCTTTTCTTGATGGAATTCTCCACGTTCTGTGCCGTCACTTCGTTGAGGGTGTGTTCAATGGCGTCGTAAAGCATAAACATAAGCTCGTTGTCGCACAGGGCGCAGACGCTTTGGTGAAAACGAACGTCAGCTTCCTTGAACCGTTCCAAATCCTTTTGAAAAGCGGCTTTCTCCATTTCTGCGTAAATAGACTGTATTTCCTTGACCCCTTCCAGGATATTTGGTTTCTCAAACGCCAGCCGTAGACTGCCTATTTGAAGGATCATGCGGAAATCGTTTATCTCGTTGAAATCTCTGGAGAGTATTTCGGAATCATAGAGTGCCCGGAAATAGGTTCGCATAGTGAAGTCCCGGGCGTATGTCCCATCTCCTACCATCGTTTCAGTCAGGCCTAGGATGTTGGATTTCTGGATAGCCGTACGCAAGGAAAGCCTGCTTACTCCTAATTCCTCAGAAAGTTCAACTTCTCCCGGGATTTTCTTGTTGGCCGGCCATTGGCCTGAAATAATCTTGTCTTTTATGTAATCGAATATCTTATCGGTCAAAGTAGATTTCATGATTTTGGGCAATTCGAACCCCCCGAGTGTGCTTGTAAGCTTGTATGTCAATTTGACAGCCGTTGGAATGATACATACGGACGGCAAAAAAAACAAGTTTTTCGAGACTTCCGGCGCGCTTGGTAATTTAAGTTGACAATTCAAATATTCGTGACTTATGATAGCTGTAAGTCAGGTAACCTGTAATACAACTAAACATTTCAGATGGTGAGACAGGTCTTTGACTTGCATAGCGAATCAATAGGAGAAATCGAATGAAAGCGAATCGCGTAGTCCTGATTTTAGGGGCATTGGCTGTTTGCGCTTCCCTGTACGCCGCCGGCGGATCGGAAACGAAAAAGGCATCCGGTTCAGTGGAAAACACGGGAGAGAAAAAAATCAAGCTCAGGCTGTCGTCCAATGTGGGCAAGAAGGAGATTGACGAAAACAAGAGCGCTATGGCCAAGGGGCTGAATACTTGGATCAATACGGTTCAGGAAGCTTCCAACGGTTCCATATCCATTACTCTTTTCACGGATGCCCAACTGGCCTCAAACACAGAGCAGATCGTCAACGGGATCAAGACGGGTGGGTTCGAAGTCTCCCACTTTGCGACTGGAAACTGGGCCGAGTACACGGATGCGTTCGCGGAGTTGAATGTCCCGTATCTTTATTCCAGTTTTGAGGAAGTGCATGCCGTCATGGATAGCGACGTCGGAACCGCGATGATGGCTAAGTTGGAGAAGGATGTGGAAGGCATCAAGGCATTGGCCTACATCGACATCGGTTTCCGGCACGTGACTAACTCCAAAAAGACGATCAAGTCGCCCGCGGATATGAAGGGTCTGAAGATACGCACCATGAATGATAAATTTCAAATCGGGGCGATGGAGGCCCTGGGCGCGACCGTCACTCCGCTTTCGATATCGGAGCTTTACGGCGCCTTGCAACAGCACTTGGTTGATGCGCAGGAGAATCCGCTCTCCACGATCTACTCTCAGAAGTTTTACGAAGTGAACAAGTACTGCACCCTGACCCGGCATAGCTATACGTCGACTTTCATGTTCATGAACAAGAAGACGTACGGGGCTTTGTCGGACAGCCAGAAGAAAGCCATCGATGCCGCGGACAAAGCCTGTATGGCTGCCAGCCGAACAGCCGCCAAGGAAACCGAAAACCGATACGCCGATTTGCTGAAGCAGGCCGGTTCGGAAATTTACGAACCGACATCTGGGGAGATGGGGCAATTCAAAACCGCGGCGGCCAAATCGTGGGGATCCGTCAAACAGTTGATGGGCGACGTGCGCTACGACAAGCTGCTGAAAGTCGTCCAGGAAGCCGGAAAGAAGTAACGGAAGAATTCCCCGATTCTTTTATTTGAGTCGGGGATCCGAACGGGAGGACAGGGCTGTGAGCGAACGAACCAAGAGATTGCGGCATTTTCTAGTTGATCTTGATATGTATATAGGCGCGGTGATTTTTATCATCATACTTTTTCTGTTAACGCTTCAGGTAATCAGTCGGTATTTTTTCAATTTCTCGTTGACTTGGACGGAGGAACTGTCCGTTGCTTTGTTCGTCCTGATGACTTATTTCGGCGTTTCGAGCGCCGTTACTTACCGCAAGCATTTACGAATCGACGCTTTGCTCGACGTTGTGCCGTATCAAGTGAAGAAGGCTTTGCTGATTGCCAGCGATGTGATTTTCATCTGTTTCAATTCCTATATTGTGTTCCCATTCTTCAACATCATCAACGATTTGGGATCCGCGAAATCGCCGATCCTGGGCATCTCGAAGGCTCTCGTCTATTTCTTTATTCCTCTAATGTTGACAATTTCAAGCATCAAGTTGCTTGTCGATATTAAAAAACTCGCGCACGAGAAAAAGAAGGAGATCGGATCCTCGAAACCCGCGATCGACTTCGAAAGGATCGAGAAAGAAGCGGAGGCGATGAAATAATGGCCATAGCGATAATGTTCTTATTGATGTTCCTTTTCTTTGCGATTGGTGTTCCCATCGGCATCTCGCTGATACTGCCTTGTTTTATTCTTTTATTGATGGATCCGTTGACATCTCCGGAATTCCTGGCGCAGACCTTGTTCACGGGTACCGCGTCATTCACGATGATCGCGTTGCCGTTTTTCATGATCTGCGGAAATATCATGGACATCGGGGGCATCTCGAAGCGACTGGTACGGGTCGCCAAAGCTTGCGTCGGCAACGTGACCGGAAGCCTTGGGATGGTTGCGATCCTGGCGTGCATGTTCTTCGGTGCCGTTTCCGGTTCAGCGGTGGCGACCGTCGCCGCGATCGGCATAATCATGATCCCGGAGATGGTGCGGAACGGCTACGACAAGTACTACGCCACAGGGCTCTGCGCCGTGGCCGGCGGTCTGGGCATAATCGTACCGCCAAGTTATCCCATGGTGATCTACGGCGTAACCAACAACGAGTCAATCGGCAAGTTGTTCATAGCCGGCATCATCCCGGCGCTTGTCGTCGGCCTCATCCTGATGATAGTCAATTTCTTTTACTGCAAAAAGCGAAACATAAAGGGAACCAATAAGTTTTCCGTAAGGGAATTAGTCAAAGCGTTCTGGGCCGCCAAGCTTGCGCTGCTCATGCCGGTCATTATCCTGGGCGGCATCTACGGCGGTATCTTCACCGCCACCGAGGCGGCTGTGGTCGCGACGGTATATGGAATCATTGTAGGTGTCTTCGTCTATCGGGAGGTAAGTTTCAAGAACCTCTGGCGCATGTTCGCGGAGATGACTACGTTCTCCGGCGGTATGATGCTCACTGTTGCGCCCGCCGCGGCTTTGAGTACCGTTTTCGCGTATTTGGGTGTAACCAAGTCAATCGCGGCGTTTTTCATGTCCATGACGACCAGTCCGATCGTCATTCTGTTGTTAGTTTTCGTCATCCTGTTCATCATCGGGATGTTCGTTCAGACAACGCCGGCGATAGTCATTTTCTCTCCCGTCCTCCTCGCCGTCGTCAGCCAGATCGGCATCAGCACGCTCCATTTCGGCATCATCATGACAGTCGCGTTGGCGCTCGCCTTCGTGACCCCTCCGGTATGCGCGAACATCTTCGTAGCCCAAACAATGACGGGTCTTTCAATGGACAAAATCGTCAAGAGTTCGATCCCCTTCGTCGTCGCGCTTAGCATCGCGCTGTTGATCATCATGTTCTCCCCGTGGATGTCGGAACTTCTCCCCAAAATTCTATAGGAGGGAGTAATGACCCAAAACGCAAAAGAAGTTTTCAGTAGGTTGGAACTTTCCCTGCCAGCGATCGCTCTGAAATACCTCCCTGTTCCGCCGGAAGGTATTGAGAAATCCGAAAAGAAGCTCGCGTTCTGCCAGTTCGTAGCCGAGTGCCAGAAAACGGGGAAAACGTTCTACGTAACCAAGGAGAACGACGAATGTTACGGCAAGATGTCGCTCGGCATGATCCCCAAGCCCCCGGTCACCGCGTCCGGACAGGCGGGGTTCGATTTCGAGGTTTATAAGACACAAGCGGCGTGCATGAAGCTCTACCAGAACCTTCCGGTGCTGGTGGAGGGCGCGGTCAACTGCGTTGTTTTTTCGCCGGTCACCGACTGCGATTTCGATCCGGATTTGGTGGTGGTCTTCGCGGAGATTCGGCAGGCAGAAATAATCATGCGTGCGACTAGCTACATTTCAGGCGATTTGTGGGAATCGAAATCATCACCGGTGATCAGCTGCGCCTGGATGTACGCGTACCCGCTCATTTCGGGAAAGGTGAACCATATTACAACGGGGTTCTACCACGGACTAAGGCGACGGAAGATATATGAGGCGGGCTTGCGCATGATATCGATTCCATTCAACAAGATAGACGAAGTTGTCGCGGCACTGGACCAGATGCCCTGGACTCCAATCGCGTTTAGGGAAGACGCGGAGAGTCAGGCTGAGCTGAAGCGCAGGATGAATCGTTGGCAGGAAATGGCCAAGGCGCTTTTGTGTGAATGTGATCTGCGCTGACGGCGCGGGTATCTATCGAACCAACCAAACAAATTAGGAACAACGCTATGAAAATTACAAGTATTGATGTTTTTGAACTGAAGCCTAACGTTATGGGAAGCGTCATTTGCGTGCGTGTCAACACCGATGAGGGAATTTCCGGTTTCGGTGAAGTCGGATTGTCTTACGGTAAAGCGCACTACGCGGGTGTGGGTATAGCGCGGGATTTCGGGGCGCTGCTCATAGGCATGAATCCGAGGAACACTGAAGAGATATGGGAACACATCTTTCGTACGACCTTCTGGGGTATGGGAGGCGGAACGGTCATCAACGCGGGGATAAGCGCCATAGATACCGCGCTTTGGGATATCAAGGGAAAAGTGCTGGGCGTACCCGTATACGACCTCTTGGGTGGCAAGACGAACAAAAAGATTCGGACTTACGCGAGCCAGCTCCAGTTTGACTGGGGCGACGAGCACAAGTTCCTGACCGAGCCGGAGCAGTACGCTGAGGCTACGCGGAAGGCGATGGCGGAAGGCTACACGGCGATAAAGGTCGACCCCATCGGCGTTACCGCCGACGGCAAGTGGGCGCGTGAGGCGAACAACCCCGACTGGAAGATGCGAGGCAAGTTGTCGAACAAGATGGTAAAGATCGCATACGACCGAGTGGCGGCCATGCGCGCGACCGGCGGGCCCGACATGGATATCATCATCGAACTGCATTCATTTACCGATACCGTGACGGCGGTTCAGCTCGGGCGGGCTATTGAAGACCTGAACATCTACTACTACGAGGAGCCCGTGCATCCGCTCAACGCGGTTTCCATGTCCGAGGTTCATCGAAGTCTTAACATCCCGATAGCAAGCGGCGAGCGCATCTATACCCGCTGGGGGTTCAGGGAATTCCTGGAAATGCGCGCGATACAGGTCATACAACCGGACCTCTGCATCACCGGCGGCATAACCGAAACCAAGAAGATCTGCGACATGGCGAATACGTACGACGCGTCCGTTCAGCTGCATATATGCGGCGGTCCGATCGCGACGGCCGCGTCCCTTCAAGTGGAAGCGGTGATTCCCAATTTTCTCATCCACGAGCTTCACGAAGGAGCCTTGAAGAAGGACATGCGCGACCTCTGCGTTCACGATTACATGCCGGTGGAGGGGTATTACGAGGTTCCCGATTTGCCGGGTATCGGTCAGGAACTGACGGAAAAGGCGATGGCCGAAGCCGTCAACGTATACACGATTAAGTAGGGGTTCCTATCTTAATCACGACCTTCCCTCGCGCGTGGCCGGCGCCCAGATACCGAAATGCCTCCACCGCCTGATCGAGCGAAAAAACCTTATCGATCACGGGTTTTACCTTTCCCGCCGCGCACATCCCGAGAAGGTCCTCAAGGGCCTTGGGGTCGGGCACGGAAGAGACGAGCGACATTTTCTTGCCGCCGGTCAGGGAGTAAAGAGGGGCGAGGAGCATTGCCTGGAAGAGTTGCTTGCCGCCGCCTCCCACCATGAGGTAGGTTCCGCCGGGGCGGAGCGCGCGCTTGTAGGCTGAAAGGGATCGGTTGCCGTTGACGCCCAGGATCAGGTCGTAGCGGGGGCCATCGGCACTGAAGTCCTTCACGCGGTAATCGATGACGCGGTCGGCTCCGAGGGCGCGGGACTGTTCCATGTTACCTGCGCTGCAGACGGCGGTCACTTCCGCGCCTATGGCTTTGGCGATCTGCAGGGCGAAGGCTCCGACGCCGCCCGAAGCTCCGTTGATGAGGACCTTCATACCTGGACCCACCGCGACGGGTCCGTGAAGGGCGTGCCACGCGGTTACCCCGGCCAGCGGCACGGCGGCGGCCTCCTCAAAAGTCAGGCAGTCCGGCTTCAACGCGAGCGCGTTCTCGTCCGCGCAGACGTACTCGGCGAAGGAACTCCGGCCGCAATTGAAGAGGTCTCCGAGTACCGCGTCGCCGATCTTGAAGCGGCCGCAGCCGGGCCCCAGCGCTTCCACGGTCCCAGCCACGTCGGAGCCGGGAATGCGCTGCGCGGGCTTGAAGAGGCCGCCGCCCATAAGTCGCACGAGGAACGGGTCGGCGACGAGTATACGCCAGTCGGCCGAGTTGACGGAGGCCGCGCGGACGCGGATAAGTACCTGCCCTTGCTTCGGAATGGGTTTCTCCGCCTCTCCGATTCTCAGACTTTCGGGGGGGCCGTACTTTTCGCTAATTAATGCTTTCATATAATTGCCTCCTTAGCCGTGGACGGCTTTCGGGAACGGGCTCCCCGGATCAGCAGCCAGAGCAGAAACGGAATTTCACCGATAATTCCCGTCAAACCAATGAACGGAGTCAGCGCGGGGCGAAACGCGGGAAAAAGAATGGCCGTCGTGCCATCGATTAAATACCCGGCGCAGCCGATGACCAGGAATACCCCGAGGATCTTCGGGAAGAAACCCGACCTATATACCAGCAGCCCTAGGGGGAGAAGCCAAAGGCCCCAAAAGAAGCCGACGAGAATTTCTCCATGCCGCATGATCTCGATGGAAAGAAGCGTCAAGGCCTGAAGTTGGGCGGGCTCGAACGCCATCAAGTAGCCCCGGCCGCCGATTAGGAGCAGGGGCGCCAGGTATCCGACCAGGTTGAGGATGGCCAAGGGAACGCTCGCTACGACCAGGGCCACCATTGCCCGCGTCAATCCTGGGTTCACTTCCTTTAGGAAGGAGCGGAAGGAGAGGACCAACGGGATGAAGACCAGCTGGGATGCCAGATAGCTAAGGACTCCCACTCGCCATAGCGCTTGGTTTCCCGCTATCTTTACCGCGGTGGCCGCCGCGTCCCCGTCGACGACGAGCATCGACGGTATGACCATAATGCCGATCGGACCCGTGATCGCCATAACGAGGTACCAGAGAGCCGCCGTTCTGGACTGCCGCCTAAGAAGCCTTGCCGGGTCGACGGCCTCGTTTCGCGTTTCATCCCGTTCCATGGTCACTCTCCTGAACCGGCGGGGCTTTTTTCTTCTCCAACCGTTGCGCTTGGTTCCCGATCAGTTTCCTCGCGAAGGTGCCGCCTGAGTTCCTTCTTGCGGCGCCGATCGCTCTTGCCGCCGCCGCCGGAAGAACCCATCCCCTTGAAAAGAATGGAGGAGAGAGCCAGGAGTCCCCAGCCCTGCCAGTACGTAATTCTCTTCAAGCCGAAAATATCGGGCATGAGAGCGTTCCAAAGAAGCATGACCACCCAACCGAAGAGGAACAGCAGAGCGATTCCGAGAATGGCGAATCCGATGACGATCAATACTTTCTGGCCGATCGTGCGGTCTTCCCACCACGCGTCGGAATCGCAAGTACCGCGATGATTTGTCTTAACGTTCTCTTCCATAACTTTCCCCCGGGCTCAGCCCTGTGTTCTCAATCGAATCGATTTCAAAAATTTCAATTTTTGAAATCGCACCTTAGATGGACGCAGTATTTTTCACCTATGACGACAATTCAAAAGAAAACGTCAAATCGGTGAAAAATACTGCAAGATGAAACAAAAAAAGCAACCGGCATTTTTTGTTTCATCAGTCTTCTATCCAATGCCGGAGCGCGAACGACAACTTGCGCAGCGCGTAGCGCTTCCGCGCGGTCAAGGTGTCGATGCTCTCGCCGGTTTTTTCCGCGATCTCTTTGAAGGTAAGGCCTCCGAAAACCTGGGCTTCCACCACTTCCCGCTGCTCCTTCGGTAGCGCCCGGAGCGCGTCGTTCAGGGCATCGACCATGTTTTCCCGAACGAAGGTGTCCAGCGGGTCCAGTCCCGTGCTCGTAATTATTTCCCTCAGCGTTTCCTCGGCCACGTCGATTTCTTCGGCCGCCGCTCTTGTCCGCTCTCTGCGCCAAACGTCGATGAGTCGGCGACCGAAAAGAGAATTGAGCCAAGCCGGTAGGTTATGGACGCTATTCAGCAGGGAAAGGCGCTCCATAGTTTCAACGTAGAGGTCATGAACGATGTCCTCCGCGTCCTCAAGATTCTTCCCCGAAGAGCGAAGACGCGCCATAAAGCGGGGTTTCTCGCTATGGTAGGCCGCCTCAAGGCGTTTGCGGGATTGTTCGTCTTTTTCTATCCTGGCCGCTATACCCATTGTGTTCTCTATTATATCGACGTACGACGTAGAATTTTGGTGTATCGATCTGCCGCTATACACGGTTTTTATTATTTCTAATTTTGTCGTATATGCATGAAAATATTTGTAATTTTGAACGATTCACGATACATTGTTAAGAAAATTAAACCCAAATTAAGTATTTTAAAACTCCATCTCAGGTTTTCACTGGAGGGTGGTGAATTATGAAGAAAGTAGCGCGTTCGGTTTGGGTGGGTTTGATTTGCGTATTCGCGTTCAATGCGCCAAGGGCGGTAGGCCAAACATTGGACTTTCTCTCCATTCGGATGCTGCCCGAAATGAATCTTCCAATACTGGGCAGCGAAGAGTTGTTCAAGATGGGCGGTGGCGCCTCGCTCGCGCTTGATCTGGATATTCTCCCCATAGTATCCCCCAGTATCGAAGCGGGCTTTAACGTATTGCCGACCTTCGCTGATAAGTCCATGAATGTGAGTTCCGTCGGCGCGGGCTTGCTTTGGAGCATATATCCGGTGTCCCGGTTGGGTTTTACCCTGGGCGGCATCGGCGGTCTCTATCAAGTCAACTATGATAACTCGGCGATATCTAACTTTTTCGCAAAAGGTCGCGCTGAAGTCTCGTATCGGTTTTCGCCTTCCTTCAACTTGTCGGCGACGGCCTCGTTCACCCAATTGTTCAGCAAGGACGAACCGCTGTATCGCGGAGCGGGGTTCGGCCTGAGCGGAGTCCTGACCCTGTCCGGACTCCGGGGCGGTACGAACGTGGCTGTGAGCGACGTTAGCTTCGACCCGATTTTCCCGATTTTCTATTCCCACTACGACAAGAACAAGCTTGGTTCCCTCAAGCTGGAAAACAAGGAAGCGGGAAGCATCCGAAACGTGCGCGTATCCCTTTTCATAAAGCAGTTCATGGATCAGCCGAAATTGTGCGCCGTTTTTCCGGCACTGAAAAGAGGCGAGTCTGTTAATGTTCCGATCTACGCGCTATTCACCGACCAAGTGTTGAAACTGACTGAAAGCGCCAAGACCTCCGCTGAGATAATCATCGACTACACCTTCCTTGACGCGCCCCGTCAGGCCAGGATC
>Ga0172379_10002527_pt1 | contig 31884 bp, 29 predicted proteins | sample GrowelOW334metaG_FD_119756 | JGI IMG/M metagenome (GOLD analysis project Ga0172379, IMG submission 119756) | Groundwater microbial communities from an aquifer near a municipal landfill in Southern Ontario, Canada - Groundwater well OW334 metaG | ecosystem: Environmental > Aquatic > Deep...
AATTTATGTAGTATCGTCTCTGCTCGAAGAAAAGAACGTAGGCAGGCTTTTTTTGATAGGCTTGATTACCGGCAACCCTCGGAGTTGAAATTGAAGCTGTATCCAGGTTGACCAGTAAAATTGTATCCGGCAAACTGGTTGCCGCAAACACTGTCGCCACTACCTGGCCACTTGCTGATAGGCAAATTCTCCTGACCAGAGAATGTTCCGCCGCTGGTACTGGTTGCGCGCAGCATTTCGATGTGAACATGGGCACCTGTGGAGCTGCCAGTGTTGCCCAGATAGCCAACGCCGCGTCCTTTAGCGATCCACCAACCCGGTACAACCATTGAAGAATCACGCATGTGCGCCAGCCGGTAATAGTAACGCTTGCCACTACCAGCATTACCACATTCTGCGATAATTTGGTTCCCATAGCTGGAGCTGTACGAAGTGTACTTTACCCAGCAGCTAGCCGGGGACTCGAGCAATTTTCCGGTTGTACCATTGGCCCAGTCCGTGGAGTAGTAGATAGACCCTGTGTGCTTGTAACAGCCGTAGCCACAGGTCATGGTGAAGGTTCCGCCGTCCATGGGCAAACGCCAGTTCCAGGGAAAGCTGTCGTAGGTGTTGGTTCCGGTACCCTGTGTGCCCTTGATAGTACCCTGCGAATTGTTGATGAAATCCAGAATGTTGTCGCCGGCCGGAGAACGAGCTTCGATGATGTCTCCGGTATGATCGTCGATATAAGTGACCAGGTACTTTTCTTCCACCTGCTCGATGAAGCCCCAGGTGGACATGGCCTCATTGGCCGAGATTACATAGGGCAACATGTCACTGTAGATCACCAGCTCCGGATTCACACCGACAGACAAGGCAATCGTCTCGGCATCTTCGAGAGAAATCATCCCCTCGACATCGTTCTGCAACTCAGTCTGAAACTCAGACGAGCTCTGATCACCACATCCGAAGAACATGGTAACCACAACCATCACACCAACCAACGTTTTCAACGAACGATCGCGCATGATAACCTCCATTTTCAGGTTGCGCGGTGATACCGTTACCTCCGTTCAAACCATCTGAAAGTAAGTAACCGTACCAACATGAATAGCATAAATAATATCGTTATTTTTGAGAAGGGGTTTTTGGCGACGGCGCAACAACAAAAAACACCAGTTTCATCTGGTATTTATTAGCTAACACTGTTGTGGATAAGTTTTGCTAGCGACGGCGCTAAAAACAGCACTTTCGCTGCCCTCCTTTGCCCCTACCTCTCAATGGCCGTAGAGAATATTAGTAAGGACTTAGGAGGACAACCCCACATTAAAAACAGTAAATAACCATTTTATCGTGGAAAAAATAATAGATCACTCACCATCTATTTATGCCGTCCAACCCACCGCAGATAAACAGATTGTAAATGAGCCATTTTGGCGAAAGTGCGCTACCATTTTGCAGATATCTTTTATTTTATTCAAGAGCATTTTAGCGACGGCGCTAGGCTAATTTTGAACATAATAATCAATTTTATCAGGGTTAACACCGTTGTGTATAACTTTTTGTAGCGACGGCGCTAAAATGGCTCTTCGGTAATTTCTTGCACTGTTTCGGTTGGTTTAGAACTTAATAACATTAATCGCTCAGCGATAATGTCGGTAAAATAGTGCATTTTACCATCTTTATCTTCAGCGTTACGATACACTACCCTACCTTCCACTAATACCTTGTCTCCTTTGTGCACATACTGCTTCATAATTTCAGATAATTTTCCCCAACCTACAATGGAATGAAACTCGGCTTTTTCTTTAGTTTCTTTGCTAGGATTTTTCCAAATCCGATTGGTAGCTAGATGAAAATTAGTTACAGTAGTTTTATTTACCGTCCGCTGTTCTGGATCTTTAGCCACATGACCAATTAATAAAATACGATTTAAATCCATAGAAATAATAATTAAACAAATAAAATAATAGCAGTTGAGTAGATACTAATGAGCGCTCATTAGTATCTAAATACAACTGTTGAACCATAACCGAGGATGGAACCTAACCATTTATATAGGCAATTGAGCGCTCACCTACACATCTGTTATGGTTCACTGAATTGTTAATACTGCATCATTACTACTATTGTGGCCGCGGCAATTATTTGTCACAACAATCGTGATGACACAGTGCTTAGAAAAATAAAAACGCCCAAAGTTGGTTGGACGTTCTTTACTTTTCACATGTAGTATAGCAAATATTTTATTCTCGTCAAGTGCTGTGCAGCTACTTCTGTGCTACTCCAAATAACATTGGTACTCTTTATCTGCTGCTATAATTTGTTTTAATAATGCACGCATTTGTTCGGCTTTATTAACATTATGCTGCCGAGCTAACCACTCTAAATATTGCTCTAGGGCTGGGGTTAATCGTAATGTAAATTTAATCGTTGGAGCTTCAGCAATAGACACTGTTCGATCGATGGTTAATAAAAACGCCTGCACAATTTGTTCTAAGGTACGTTCTGAATAACTTTTTACTAAAATAGAGCGCGGTATATTTTTTTTCGATAAATGCGCTAACATAGCCCGTGGTACATTGTGTTTAGAGTATAAACATAAAGTTGGTTTCTGGAGAATAATAGCCTGCGCTAATAAATAATGCATTTCCGGAGTTGGCTGGGTAATTTCTAGAATAATTCCATGCACACGTTCTAAAGTATTAGAAGCAAACTCATGATACGACACTATCCCAACCTGCTCATGTTGCCACACTACAATATTAGCTCTTTTTAACAAGTGTGTAACTGTTGCTAGCTGGTTAGAGACAAAGATAATCATATATTTATAATTCTTTTTGCAACCATTGTTTAAAATCAGCTAGTGTGGTAGTAACTCCTAACCCAACCATAATTTTAGTAATAGTTGAAATTAGTGTTAATTGTTGAGCAATTATTATATTATTTGGTAATTTACCTGAATAATTCTTGGTACATAAAATTACTGGAATATTAGTAGGTAATGTTAAATGAGTTAATGTGGCTGGATTAATTAAGCCTGTTAACACTAAGGCTTTAACGTTACTAGCTACGTTAATAACTGGCTGAGTTGGTAATAAAGTAATCACTTGCACTGCTTCAACAAACTTTGGATACAATTGTGGCACCTGTTTAGTACGCTTCGATACAACTGATAATAAATTAACATTAAATTGTATTTGAGCCACTGGTAGTTCTGGCCAACTAACAAACGGCTCAATACTAAATGATTTAGCATCTATAGCGCTAGTGGCTCGTACAATAATTGTGCCATAAGCTAAAAATACTCCGCTGCAATTTAACGTAGCCAACTGTATCCCTGTGATTAAATTAGTACGTAATTGCATTTCATTGGCTACTGGTTTATTTTTTTCTAGTTGTGTTGGCTTAGGTAAAACAGTGCCAGTAAAAATAATTGGTTTCCCTAAATTTTTCAACAAATGACTTAATAAATTAGCAATATACAGTGCTGCTGAACAATCGTGCAACACAACAAAACCATCATAATTTTGATAGTGTTTAATAATAGCTTGACCAATACTACTAGCCAAACTCCAAGTTACAGCAACAGGCTCCACCTGATTGAGGATAATAAGATCTGCTTCGGCCATGAATTGCAGATCGAGATATTCGGTTAATAGGGTGGTAGCTCGTTTGGCAGAAAATGGTTCGGTAAATTGCACTCCGCCAGCATAGAGCACTAGGACGCGCTGTTGTTTCGCGCTAAACATGGCTACATAGTAACGTATTAGTTTTATTTTGTCCAACTACCGTATTGGCGCGCCAATAATTTAGTAGCTTGCTCGGGATGTTCCATTAAGGCTTGGGCTATTTTTTCTAGGCGCATGGCTTGGGAGCCTTTCATTAAAACAATATCTTGTGGTGCTAATATATTAGTGAGCTTACTAATTAACTCGGCTGGTGTTTTGCAAATAGCAATGGCTGTGGCTGGCAAACCGGCATCCAGTGCCGCTATGGCAATACTCTCCGCTTTATCACCTAACGTAAAGAGATAATCTATTTTTAATTCGGCTACTCGTTTACCAATTAACGTATGGGCGCGCTTTGATTGACTGCCTAATTCTTCCATATTACCTAAACAAGCTATTTTTTTACCAGTCGTAGTAAGTTGTGCTAACACATTAAGCGCCTCGCGCATAGCGGCTGGTGACGCGTTATAAGTATCATCTAATATTAATGTATTATTAATTCCAGAAATTAAGCATAACCGACCCGGCGGAGCTTGATAACTTTGCAGTGCTTTTGTCATGTCTACAAAATTTAATTCGTATACCAACCCCACCGCAATGGCAAACATAGCCGCGTACACCGCTGGCAGACCAACCACATTCGGCACAAAACAAGGTACCGTATTGCCTTGATAACGAAGCTTAAATCTTAAACCGCTAACAACGTGAGACGTATTAGTTTTTGGCCATACCGAATAATCAATATCCAGCGCTTGTAAATCCGCTGGCTCGGCTTTAAGTGAAAATGATAAGGTGCGACACTTTAATTTTGGTACAACATCTTGCACATATGGTTCATCCAAATTTAAAATTGCCCAATTATTTTTAGTTAAATGTTTTAACATGATTAATTTTTCTTGGGCTAATTGGTCTACGTCTTTAAAAAAAGCTAAATGTGCCGGTTGATCACCAATACATGTAACCATGCCAATACGCGCCGGTGCTAATTGAGTTAAATATTTAATATCACCTGGATGATCAGCTCCCATTTCTAATATTAATATTTTTGGATACGTTAATGGCAATAAGCCATAAACCAGACCACGCATAATTACGCCTAACCAACGTAATGGATTTTTTCCACCGGCCTTACTGCCAATAATAGTGAGCGGCACGCCTAATTCATTATTATAATTAAAGCTGCTCATGCGCACCGAATAATAATTAGATAATACTGCGGCTATGGCGGTTTTGGTAGAAGTTTTTCCAACACTACCAGTAATACCGATAATTTCTGGTTGCTGTCGCCATAACACCAGTTTAGCCAACCAATAAAGCATGCTTTGTAATATTTTACTAATTACTTGTTTCATCTGGCGGTAATTGATAATAATTTACTAAATATTGGGCAATGTCTTTCCATAATGGTACTACTGAACCTTCGGCCCATTCGGTACTTGGTTCACTTAACTTAGTTAACAATATAAATTGCGGATTATTCACAGGAAAACCAAGAAAAGTATCATTATGTCGATATTGATCATAACCACTATTAGTTGCTATTTGCGCTGTGCCGGTTTTTCCACCCATTAAATAACCGGCCATTTGCGCATTTTTATGTTCTTTATTTACCACACTAATTAACATTGCTCCAATTAAACGAGCCGTATTAGCTGATACTACTTGGCGTACCGCTGTTGGTTGGGTAATAATTTCGGTTTTTTCGCTGGTAATTTGTTTTTGCACTACATACGGTTTCATTAATAAACCCTGGTTAGCCAAAGCTGCATAAGCCGAAATTAATTGAATAGGTGTTACGGTAATACCCTGACCAAATGAAGCGTTGGCCGAATAAATATCGCGCAATTCGGCTAACTGAGAAATATCACCGGCTTGTTCACCAGCTAAATCAATACCGGTTAATTCACCAAAACCAAAATTATTAATATATTGATATAATGTTTCGTTGCCTAATAATTGGGCTACATGAATTGAACCAGTGTTGAGTGATTTTTCTAATACTTGCGTCATGGTTTGTGTACCATAGGCTTTGCCGTCGGAATTACGAATTGGTTTCGGCCAACCATTTACTTTTACCTGCCCCGCGTCTTGATAAGTTGAATTCGGCATAATTAAGCCACGATCAATCCCAGCTGCTAACGTGAATGTTTTAAATACTGAACCAGCTTCATAAGGCTTGCCAACCGCCGCATTAATAAAAACATCAATATCAGTAACCTGATTATAATTATTTGGATCAAAACTAGGATAGTTACACATGGCTAAAATAGCCCCAGTAGCCGGATTAAGAACAATAACCGTACCACCCTTGGCTGCAAATTTTTCAGCACTGGCTTGTAATTTTTCACAAGCAAAAAATTGTAAATTTTTATCGATAGTTAACACTAAGTCATTGCCACTAATCGCTGGCGTAATGGCAGCATCACCTAATGTTAATACTTGTCCTAAACCGCCTCTTTCCGCATTAAGTTGCCCATTTTTACCATGTAATACAGTATTATAGTAACTCTCCAAACCATATTGTCCTACTCGTTCATTATCAGCATAGCCAAAGTAACCAGTTAAGTGTGCTGTATAAGCACTATCTGGATAATAACGCCAATCTTCATAACTAAACTTAATAGCTGATTGAACATCTGGCAAAGCAACGCTTTTAATAGCATCTACTACTTCGGTTGGTACGCGCTTTTTTAAAGTTTCGTTTGGATCATTAGTTTTGTTTAAATGTGCTAGTAACTCTTCCACCGGTTCTTGTAATAATGGCGATAATGCTTGTGCTAAAGCCGGCGCATCCTTCACGTGTACTGGTTCAGCATGTACTTCTGCCAACGTTTTATTCACCACAATCATGTATTGTTGATTCAGACTATATTTATCCTGTACATAAATTTCTCCACGCCGTGGATAGATTTCTTCGTAGATTTTTCTGCTATCACTAGCTAAGGCCACATAATAACCATGATCTAATAACTGTAAATCAGCTAAACGGAGAATAATAATACCAGCTAATAACATAAACCCCCAGCGCACTAGGTCAACTCGCTGCCAAGATAATTTAAATTTGGTACGTTGCGCTGGTTTGTGCCATTTCATTGTAGTAATGCCACAGCAGCATTGGTAGCTGGCAAATATTCAACTTTAGTAGTAGGGATCAGCTGACTTTGCTCACGAGCTACTAAACTAAGTCGTTGTAATGATAACGCTTCAGCAGTATCTAACTGTAAATTTTGTTGTTGTGCCTGTAATACAGCTACTTCTTTCAGTAAGGAGTTTAAATGAAAAGTGCTGGCTGTACCAGAATTAACTAAGCGCATATAACTAAAGCTCATTCCTAATAATACAACTAATAACACGCCGTTGGTAACAAAATAATTACGTATTTTAAACGGTTGTGTTTGTTTACGATGTTGTAATTTTTTATTAGTTAAACAAGTGAGTTTGGTCATATTTTTTCTATCACCCGTAGTAAGGCACTGTGGGCTTGGGCATTACGGTTTATTTCTGCAACCGTAGGTTTAATAGGACGGGTAGTAATTAAACGGACACTAGCCTGCTGTGTACAGATACAAACTGGTACATCAGGCGCACAAATACAATTACGAGCGGCTGCTTTAAATGTCTGTTTTACTATCCTATCTTCTAGCGAGTGAAACGTAATTACCGCTAATCGTCCACCAGGAGATAAGATAGAAATAATATCTTGTAAAATAGCTGGCAACCAATCTAATTCTTGATTAACCGCTATGCGCAAAGCTTGAAACGTTCGTGCTGCCAAATGATGCACTGACTTTACCGAACCATGTTTTACTAGCCATAAACAATCTAATAAATCTTGTACTATGCGAAACCGTTTGGTTTTACGCCACTGTACAATCGTTCTAGCCAACACCCTAGCTTGTGGTTCTTCGCCGTATTCACGCAGTATTCTACATAATTCTCGCTCAGCCGTGTCATTTAACAGTGTGCTGGCTAAAATAATTTGGCGCTGATCCATCCGCATATCTAATACATCATTTGGCTGTTGAAAAGAAAAGCCTCTGTTTGGTGCATGTAATTGCCACAACGACACCCCTAAATCCAGTAAAGCTGCCTCTATTTTAGTAATGTATTTGGTAACATTACGAATGTTATCATGTTTGACAATGAGCTGATTCGACTGATATTGCTTACCAAGTGTTTGCTGCACTTGTTGTATCGCGGCCGCATCTTGATCGAAGCCTATTAACTGACCACCTGGCATAATTTGCTGCAAAATAGCAGCCGCATGACCACCACCGCCTAACGTACCATCCAATACTGTTAGGCCTGGCTTTAGTTGCAATGCCTCTAGCACTTCGTGAAGTAATACGGGCACATGATAAACAGCTGGTTGCGACATAGTTTTCTAGAAAAATTGATCTAGGTTTAAAGATCAACAGCGTGAGATGAGCGAGCATGTTCACCCCACCTTGTTGTATCTTCAATTACACTCCTAATTCCCCCAATGCCTCAGCAATATCGCCACTATCTTTTTCTGTAGCTGTTTTATAATTCTGCCAAGCCGTTTCATCCCAAATTTCTAAACGATTAAACAACCCAGCAATTACCACTTTTTTATTAAGCGTAGCGTATTCACGTAAATATTCCGGCACAATCACTCGGCCTTGTTTATCCATTTCACAATCCATCGCCCCAGCTAACATTAACCGAGCAAAAGCTCGCGTATTGGCTTTAGAAATCGGTAAATTAGCTAGTTTTTCCGCCAATTTTTTCCACTCTTCAAACGTATAGACAAATAAACAATGATCTAATCCGCGCGTTACTACCGCGCCGGTTTTTAAAACATCACGAAACTTAATTGGTATAGCCAACCGGTTCTTATCATCAATTGTATGCGCATATTCCCCAATAAACATTATTTTATCTATTATTAGTTAATAAAAAAAATTGTTATCCACAGTTTAGCTATCTTATCCCCACATTTATCCACTTTTTAGCACTGTAGTGGTATTATATACCACTTTTATTTATATGTAAACCACATACCTCTATCCCCAACCCTTTCCCCTAATAACCTACCTCACCTCCCAACCTCCTCTCCTCAAAGGAGAGGAGGAGAAAAAATTTTATTACAAAATTCCCCTCTCCTGAGAGGAGAGGGGTGCCCGGAGGGCGGGGTGAGGTAGGTTGCTCGGAGAGAGGGGGTTGGGGATGAGATGTTATTTCTTCAATTTCGTAACCGGCAAATGTATATTAAAAGCACTACCTTTACCTAAAGCTGAAACAAAATCAATATACCCATGATGTTTTTCAATAATATTATGTACAATATATAAGCCCAAACCAGAACCAGTCGGTTCTAAACTAGTAGCTTCTTTACCACGATAAAATTTAACAAAGATTTTTTCTTGTGTTTCCGGAGACATGCCAATACCCATATCTTTAATACTTAACACTACTTCTTTCTTTTTGTTAATTAAATTAATAGTAACCGTACTACCAGCCGCAGAATATTTTACAGCGTTTTCAATTAAATTTTGAATCGCTAGCTTCATTTTTTGTGGATCAATCGCTAATAACGGCAGCTCTGTTGGTGGTGTGTAATTTAGTTTAATCTGTTTACGTTGAGCTGTAATATTACAGCTATCTAAGACTTGCTGGACTAATTCTACTAAAGACCGATCAATAAATTGGTACATAAACTTACCCTCTTCAATTTCGGAAATATCTAATAAATTATTTACAATTTCAATTACTTCATTATTTCGTTCGTAACCTTTTTTTAATAAATCTTTTTGTTTGTTTTGTAAGGGGCCACCATCACCATCTAATAACAATTTAAATAACCATTTTAAAGTAGATAACGGTGTACGTAATTGATGCGCTGCTACGGAAATAAAATCTGATTTCACTTCATCTAAATCACGTTCCCGCGTAATATCATGTAACACCACCAAACAACCTAATTTACGACGACTAACATCATGAATTGGAATTACCGTAACTTGCAACACAGTACGATTACCAGTAGCCGGAGTAATTATAATATCTTCAGTTTGTGTCCGTTTTTTAGTAAGAGCTTGGTTAATATATAGTATCACTGGATGTAAAGACCGTTCAAAATAATGTAAATGTAAAAAATTAGTAAACTGATATTTAGTATTTAATTGTAGTATTTTATGTGCATAAGGATTAATGATTAATACTTTGCCAACTGGATCTAATAAAATAATCCCGTCCATTAAACTATTAATTAAGGTAATAACTTTATCACGCTCGGCTATTACTTCTTGTTCCCGTGATCGAATAATATTACTAATAAACGAAGCAAAAAAAGCCGTAAAAATAAAGATTAACACTACTGTAGAGGTATTGTGTAGTGTCACACTAAAATTACGAAAAAAACCCGGATCATATCCATAGCGCCAAATATGTGGTATCGCGCCATAATACTCTAACGCTATCACTCCGACATATAATGAAACTGTAAATAATGTTAATAAAATAGTTTCAATTTCCGTTAACAAAATAATGGCCATAAAAATACTAGTGAAATAAAACAAAAACGATAAACTTTCTACACCACCAGTAGCATAAAGCATAATCGTAACTAATAACTGATCTAACACTACTTGCAAAATACTAGTAATGTGCAAAGCTCGCTCGGATAACTGTTTTGGATCTTTACGTAAATAAAAATAAAAAATACTGTTATAACCATAAGATACAGCTAGCAATAAAAATATTTTTAAATCAAACCGTGCCACCCCAATGGCTTTCTGAATCAAACCTAATACCACAATACCAGCATGCATAAACCACCGACTAGTTACAATATACTGCAAGGTTTTAATGCGCTTTAATTTAGTATCTTGGGAAATCATAAAGTAATATTAGGTAATGCTGAATAATGTGGTGTAATATATCCGACCCTGCCTGGTAAACCTACTAATTGCTGCTTATCACTCAATGGTTGGGTAATTTCTGTAAGTTGACAGGCTTGACTATATGTTAAAGCATTAAAAATAACTACTAAACAACGAATTAATGAAAATGATTTGGCCTGATTAACTAATATAATATGCTGAATTGGTTGATGCTGAATAATAGTATGTAATACTAATAACAATTGATCAATGCGCGGTTGCTTTAACATTATCTGTTTGGCGTTAGCTAAATTATTTGGAACTCCAAACCAAAATTCCACTTGATTATTTGTTGCCGGATTACAATAAAGATAGTTTTGTGTAGTCATTAACTTAATAGCTGATGTACGGCTGTTATCATACCACTAAAAGATGCTCTTTGCCTACTAGCTTGGCTTGGTAATCTTACACTATTTGGCAACACTCCAGGTGTTAAATAATTAACTGTAATATATGTCTGTGCCAACAACTTAGCCCATGATTTGGTTAAAATAATCACGCCTGTTTTAGCAATAAAATACGGTACGGTATAACGCTTGGCCGCTAATTGCTCTGCACCGGCACAGCTAATATTAATAATCCGGCCAGCTTGGCTTTTTTTTAATAACGGTACTGCCTGTTTGGTACATAACGCTACCGAAAATAAATTCGATGCTAACACTGTTTGCCAGTCTTGTAACGTAAGTTTAGATAATAATTGATAACTACCTAACTCCCCTACATTATTAATGAGGACGTCTAATTTACCGTATTGTTTTTTTATGCTGTTAAATAATTGTTTAACTTCTGCTTCTTTAGTAAGATCGGCTGATAATATTATCGACTGTGGGGTATAATGTTTTACTTGTGTTAACACTTGCTGTGCTGCTACAACACTAGTGCGATAATGAACAATAATAGTATAACCCTGTTTAGCCAGCGCCAGCGCTAATGTTTTACCTAGCCCTTTAGCACTACCCGTAATTAACGCTACTGGCATATATTATTTTGCCCCATAATCCACAATTGGCACTGCTCCATTGTTATCGGATATGCCATAACCACGATTTAACTTAGCAGTTTGACCATCTGGATTAACTATTTTTACCTGATAATAACCGGTTTTCATGTCACCAAAAGGAATTACTACACTTAATTCAGTGCTGGAATTAACATAGGTTTTATTAGCTTTGTGTGAACCAAAATATACTACTGTACCATAGCGAAAATTACTGCCTAATACTTGTAAGGCTTTTGTTTCGCCAGACTGTCCGGTATATATGTTTTCATTAGGATTAACTGCTGTAATACCAGGTGCCGGATCGGCATACGGTGCCACTCCTTTTACATCAATAATTCTAATTTGATCATTGCGATTATCGGCCACTAACAATTTATTCTTTCCGGCAATCATGCCCATCGGACCACTAAATTCCGCTTGTTTAGCCGTACCATTGCGATAGCCAATATTGCCAGATCCACTCACTAATTTAGTTACTTTTAAATTTAAATCTAATAATCGTACGCGTTGACTGCCGGCTTCTGTAACATAAAGCTTTTTACCGCGCCGGGCGATAGTATCGGGATACGAAAACCGACTAGAACTAAATAACCCTTCGGCATAACCAGCTAAGCCATTACCGGCTACTGTAGTTACTTTACCATTAGCTAAATTAAGCCGCCGAACCACATGATTATCACGATCGGTAATATATAATTTAGTCACGTCTTTATTTGCTACCATAGACCAGGGTGTATTAAACCGTGCCGCTTCCCCTACTCCATTTACTAAGCCAGATTGTTGTGGTTTTCCGGCCACTAATGCTGTAACACCAGTAGCGATATTCACTTTGCGGATTACTTCGTTGCCGGCGTCGGCTACATATAAATATTTCTCATCGGCTGACAACACAATCCCGGCCGGTTGATTGAAATAAGCACAGCCAGATTTTGCTGCTGTAAACTCATCCAAACACGCTTTTCCTTCCGCGTAACCATTGTTTTTATTGCCATTGCCATTAATCATGCCAGCGCCCGTTAAATAAGAAACGTAACCAGTGGCTACATCCACTACTCGAATACGATGGTTCCAACGATCAGCTACATATAATGTGGTACCGGCTTTGTTCACTGCTAAACTAGCTGGCGAAGAAAACCGGGCTCGATCTGGCCTACCTTCACGATAATTATCTACACTACTAGCTGTAATATAATGTAATTCTTTGGTTTTCCGATTAATTTTTTTAATTTTATTATTCTCAATAAAATAAACCCACTGTCCGGTTTTCACCATAGCTACTGGCCGACCTAATAATTGTTTGGCATCATTATTTTGAAAACGTTCCGCCCCGGCATAAATTTCATTATCATTGGAATCTGCCACGCTAAATCGATGAATTGTACCGATACCATAATTAGCTACATAAAGCTGTTCATTTAAATACGTTAGCCCGGCTGGAAAATTAATCGACACCATGTTCACATCGGAAGCTAATAACGACACAGTGCAAGTAGTTAAATCTATCTGACGCACATAATCATCAAAGCCGTTGCCATCACTAACAAATAATTTATCTGATCCATTACTAGTAATGCCCCAAATGTTATTAAATTTTGCCTCTGTACAAGTACCGTCTTTGTTACCACTCACACCGGTACCGGCTAAAACAGATTTTGTTCCAGTAGTTAAATTAACCTGTACAATCTGATAAGAGCCGCTGTTGGCAATATAAGCGCTGTTATCAATAATAGTTAGTTTCTTTGGTGCATTTAAATCGCTCACTATTGTAGTAACATTACCGCCCGTGCTGGCTACTTTTTTTAAAGCGTTATTACCGGTATCTAAAAACAACACAGCGTTACCATATAAGGCCACGCCTTCTGGTTTGTTTAAATTATTAGCTAACACCGTAGCCGTTCCGGCCTGAATTTTTTCAATGGCATTGTTATCTTTATCTGCCACAAATAAATCACCGGCGCTATTAATAGCCACTCCGGCCGGATATGCTAATTCCCCGGTACCACTACCATAAGAACCAGTACCATACACCGTAGATGCCGTACCAGCCGTATCAATCTTTCTAATCACGTTATTATAAGTATCCGCAATAAAAAAATTACCAGCGCTATCATGCGTAATATCTTCAGGAAAATCAAGGTACATTTCAGCTCGGTTATACCCATCGCCCCAATACACTTGGCTAACCCAGGTAGTAGTATCGCCATAGGTGGCCAATGTAGCTATAGGCGAGCCCAATACTAAACTTATTACCAAATAGCGCGCAAATTTTGTTACCATATAAATCCTCCGGTTAATAGATTAATAAATTAAAATTGATACTTATATAATACGATATTTATTACTTGTGAACAAGGTACTACCTCTATCCCCAACCCTTTCCCCTAATCAGGGGAAAGGGAGTAATGCAATTTTAATTTTTCCCCCTCTCCTGGATAGGAGAGGGGGTTAGGGGGAGAGGTAGTTTTAATCTATAATCATTCCAGGCTTAATTCAAATTGTCCAACTTGTGACCAATCTGTTTCAGACAGTACCGTGATATTGTAAGCACTAATAATATAAAGATAATCGTTAATGTATAATGCACGCTTACTGTTTATATCACTTAAGGCTTTCTTTAGCTCTAGTTTATTATTTGCATACGAGAAGACATAACCACCTTTGGTGCCAGGAATAAAAAATACTTGCTGTTTACTATCTAGTAAGAAACCATGGTGATTAGTTAATAAATCAGAGCTGTATTCACTTAAATTATAATGATCAGCTTCCACTGGATTAGCTGGATCCGTAACATCAAATAATGACAACTTTACCGCCCCAGCCTCTTTACCTACGCCTAACACCAGCGTATCCGTAATAGGATGTAAATACGAAGAATAACCAGGAATTTTTAATTCCCCTACTTTTTTTGGTGCCGCTGGATTGGTTAAATCGAACACAAAAAACGGATCGGTTTGTTTGAAGGTAACTAAATAACCCTTGTTGCCAAGAAACCGTGCCGAATAAATTTTTTCATCATTACCTAAATTTTCCACACTACCTAATTGCTGTAAATTAGTATCCAACACATATAAATCATTAGTTTGTTCTATCTGGCCACTTGGTAAATCAAACAGATCATTAACATTACTACCACCAATTGTTGTGGCTAAACGTAAATTGCCTTGATACTCATCTAGCGAAAATTGATTGAGTAAAGTACCTGGTACATTGGCTGTAGCCGTAATGGTTAAATCAGTTAACTGCACTTTTGTAAGGGCTGTAGTAACTAATTCACGCTGATGAGCGGTAAAAAAATCCTGCCCTCGATTGGTTAATTCCGTTTCTAGCGTTAAGCGCTCAGCACTGGATAAACTATTGGTATATTTATTTAAAATCGTGCCTAATTCCATCATTTTAGTAGCCGCCGACAAATCATATCCAGCTACTTGCTGTAAATGTTTTGTAACATCATCTGGCAACAAATCTATCACTGTTGCGTTTAAAAAATCCACTATTAACATTGCCATATCTGCTGGAAAGGCCGTGGTTAAATATAAATTATCGGCTGATTGATACAAAACAATGTTATTTGGTGAACCAACGAACGATAACTTTTTTTGTGTTTCACCCGTGCTAGGATTTATTTTTAACACCGTAAACGTAGTATCAGTCTCTGTAGCCACTATTGGATGATAAATATCAAAACAATTAACCTCTATATTTTTTTCAGCCAGTGTAGCTGGTGTAAACGGACAAGGCTTGCTTTCATTAATCACCGAGCGAGTAATTAAATAAAGCGTGTTATTAGCTAACCGAGCTGATTCATATTCTGTCTGCTCGGCCAACTTCATTTGCCACACTTGTTTTGGCGTAGCTGGATTGGCTACATCGTAAGCCGTAATCACTTGATTAGACAATACAATTAAGGTGTTATCATTTAATAATAAATTACCACTATCTGTTATCGTGCTAGCTAATACTGGGTTAGTAGGTGGCAATGTTGTAATTACTTTAGTAGCGTTTTCGCCAGTTACGCTGCGTTGATAATAAGGATAAGTAGAATATAATTCTGATAAAAATAAATTTGTCCCATCGGTTTTTACCATATCCGGTTCATCCACGCCAGTTACTTGCACGTTCGTTTCCGATACTCGTTCTACGGTTTGTTTAACTTGTTCTGCGGAACCAAGGGCCAGGTCATCTGTAGTTGCGCCAGTACTAGTAGTATTGGCATCAAACGTAACAGATTCAGCAAAAGATGACTGAACATCAAATGAACTAGCAGCATTGATAGCAGTCGCTTTAGCTAAATAAGCCTTAAAATCATCAATCGAAGTAAACGCAGTTAATTGTGTATTAGTTTCAGTTAACGCAGTTGCGCTATTATTATTGTTACTATTAATAGTATTGTCAGCCGGCTTAATTTTATAAAAATACAATACTGCTAAATTAGAAAATGTTAACAATAACACCCCACCAATAAGCAGGGTGATAAGTAATTTGTGTTTCATATAAAAAAATTAAGCCTAAAATTAAAATGCTAATTAATTTGACACACAAAATACCTTGGCCGTATCGGCACAATCTACTTGGGTGGGGTGATTACCCTTGGCTGTAATAGCAGGACTGGTCGACCAACTGGCATCGTATAATTTATCATTATCACTCTGTAATACAGCGTGATCGGTTTCTAATGTAGCGGTAAACACATAAGCTGTTTTATCACTCGATACGTAATATACATAATCGCTATTGCCTATTGGTGGATAAGTAATGTTCGTCAGGTACTTATCTAATACCTTCCCTAATTCTTCCCAGCTACTGGCCGAAGGATATGTGCCTGTGTCGCTGTAGTACAATTCTACGGCACTTTGTAATTGTTTCAAATCAGAAACTTGTTTGGTATCACGCGCTGTTACTACCGCTGGAAATTTACTTGGATTGCTATTTGTAATATTGTTTGTACTAGTACTATTATTAGCTGTGCTAGTGCCGTCAGTTAATTGTTGTTTAATATCACCAAATAAATCGTTTACCAGCTCATCAATATTTTTAATGCCAACAATTTTCCAAGTGCGCTGCTGGGTTTGTTGTAGTTGTAATATTATTGTGCGCTCTGCACCAGTAATAGTGCAATAAGCAAAACTATCTGCTTGTGTGCACACTAACTTTTTTCTTAATAACACATCTGACCAAGTGATATTATTAAACGATGACAACAAGCCAGTTTGCGAACTATTAGTTTGCAATGAAGTAGTGATTAATTTTGGTAACAATTTTTCCGCTAACCCACCTAATATTGGCGCCTTATCAGACACCTGTTTTATTACTACCGTAGTAATCTGTTCAGCTAACACATCCACATCTACATATTGTTTTACCGTTTCCACATCTTGCCGCTGATACGCCTGCTTTAATTGCCACAACGAATATTCCGGCCGACCCATGATAATATAAATCAAGGCTCCGGCGCTTAAAGCTAACACTAATAAAATGCTGCCTAAAATAATAAGTAGTTTTTTCATAAAATTAAATAATTTAGGCGGCCATTGCTTGAGCTTCTGGCTGAGCTTGCCTTTGTATATTCTCTAAGCTTACTAATAATCCATATGCTTCGCTTTGTAATGCCATTGAAGCTGGATATTGTTTTTGTAATACTTCTGTACTACTAGATAAATCACTATAATCATTTGGTCTTAATAATTCACTTAAAACTTGAGGTTCTGCTGTGATTAAATCTGACAACTCATTCATAGCTACTCGCGCTTCAGGAGCTGTTTTAGCTAACTTAATTTCATTACAATAATTTTTAAATAAATATTCTTGAAATGAACTAGCTGAATTTTCTTTTTTCATAATAAATTCAGCTATACGACCTTTTAACTTTAAATAATTAGCTAATAAATCCACACTCACATCTTTAATAAAACGCGGATCTTGATTCATTCTTTTTATTTCTTCAATTCGTTGATCTAAATAGTCATTAGCTTGCTGCCAAGATTCTATACTTTTAATTCGTGCTATGGAATCCATTTCTTTTATATTATCAAATAAACTAGCTGGTGTTGTTGGTAATTTAATAGTTGCGGCCTCCATTCTTGCCCTTCTGGGGGTTTCTTCTGGGATTTCATTTTTTCGTGCACCAGATTGCCTAGCTGAGTCTTCCACTGGATAAGATCGTGTTGGTTCTACTCGTTCCGTTTGCGCTGTAGCTAATTCCGGTTTAGACCGAACAGTTGGAACTTCAGGTTGTGGAACAATGCGTAATGACTCACGAGACGATAGCTGTCGTTCCGTTTGTGCTGTTACTTGTTCTGTTGCAGCTTCAGGATCTACTTCTTGTTCTTGCCGTCTTGTAATGACAGTCATTTCTCTTAGGTTTTGCATAATTTTATTTAAAAAATGATTAATTTATTTGATTGAAAGTATTATTTAATATACCAAATTATTTTACATTTGTCAAATAATTTTTTAGGTGGCTCATGGACGCAAACCGTTTAGTTTTATCAACTTGCGTCATTATCTTAATCGCCTGTTGCAATATCATTTCCTGATTATTTTTCGGTTGGGGAAATAAATAATATTTTAACGTTTCCCCACTGGCTACGGCTTGAGCGATTTCTTTAGACGTGCGCTCACGTTCTTTACCATCTTGGCCTATTTCATAACGCGCACTAATTAAATGACCATAGGTTAACGTGGCAATTAAAGCGCCGAGTGAATAAATATCTGCTCGAGCATCGACGGGTTCACCGGTAACGTGTTCGAACGAAATAAATTGCATAGTACCCGTAATTAACGCTGGCTTACGAAACGGTTTATTTAAAGCTGTATTTAAAATTGGCCGTTGCGCCGCGCCCCAATCTACAATGTATAGTTCCCGTTGCTGATTGAGCATTAAGTTGCTGGCTTTAATATCACAGTGTACTACTCCCCGAGCATGGACTTGTTCAAAAATAATCGCTGCTCGTTTGAGTAACTCTAGCGCATCACTAATTAATAAACGCTGTTGCTGATGTTGTTTACGCCATTGTGCCAAATCAATACCGTTAATCTGCTCCAAAATAATGGCAATGTATTCTTGTTCATCATTAATCGGCAAACGCGTTACCCCATAATATTTTGGCACACCGGTAACCCCTAATAAACAATGTAACGTATTAGCTTCGTGTAACAAATCACTTTTGGTATCCACGCCCAAGGCTAAACTATACCCCTTGGCCAACGGATGTGATAACTTAATAGCTATCGGCTGCTGAGTAGCTATTAATTTTCCGGCCACAATATTACCTTGGTGACCGGGATGAATAATCTGGTCGGGATAAATAATAACCTGTTCTCCATTGGCACAGGTTGTTGTATATGTTTTAGACATAACTATATTAATAGTAAATCACAAATTACTCCCGACGTTAAGCTAATCTAACCCCCGGGTTAAACCCGGGGGTTAGATAAAGAAGTTTTTTTCGCTGCTTATAATCTGGTATTGTTTTTGCCACTAACTGCCAAAAATTTTTTCCATGATTCATTTCTGGCACATGGCACAATTCATGTACAATAATATAATCCGCTAATTCGGTTGGCAATTTTATAAGGCGATAATTAAAATTAAGGTTACCATGCCTTGAACAACTCCCCCAGCGGGTGTGTTGATTACGAATGGCTATTTTTTTATAAGTGAAATGATAATACTGATTAAAAAACGTTAACCGGTCTTGCACTAATTTACGCGCTACTGCTTTATGCTTTAAATAATCAGCCTGATTTCCGGAATGTAATAACGGTAACGGCCGGCTAGTTTGTTGAGCAATTTTTTGCTTAATCCAAGCTTGGTGAGTAGCGATGAATAGCTTAATTCTCCAATTACCAATACGATACGGTACCGTAACCACACACCGACCGGTAGGATAAACCGTAATGCGCATACGCTTAACTTGTTTACTGCGTTTTATTTCCATAAAATTTTGAATCACAGATAATTCTGATAAATGCTGATGACACTGATAAATACAAATTTAATTAATTGCATTATCTGCCCGCCTAGCTCGCCTCGATTCGGCGAAGCGGGCCGGCGAGGCTGGTGTCATCATGAATTATATCAGTGTAATCTGTGATTCTACAATTTAATTAACGTAGTGATTCCAAATCCAACGTCTCCGTAATATTTAATTGCTCCACAAACTCTTGATCGTGACTGACTAAAATAATAGCGCCATTAAATTTGTTGAGCGCTTTGGCAATAACCGGTAAATGCCGAAAATTAATGTGATTTGTGGGTTCATCCAGAATTAATAAGCCTGGTTTTTGCAACATAAAACGGGCATAACAGAGCAGTCCCTTTTGCCCTTCGGATAACGAACCAATGGGATGATGCAACAACTCTGAATTAAGTAAAAAGTGAGCCGCCGCGGCATAGAGATCTTGATCGATTTCTTTTAATTGTACAGCTCGCAACGCGGCAAAAGCGGTTTGATCGAACACTAATCCGGAAAAATCTTGGCGATAATATCCTACTCGCACATCTTCGCCAATCACTAAGCCAGCTTCTTTCTGACTAGCTAACTTTTCTAGTAACGTAGTTTTACCAATGCCGTTTGGCCCAGTAATCCGTAAACATTCTCCACGGCGTAACACAATATCTACCGTTTTGCGCATCGGTTTATCGTGTTGCATCATGGTTACCGCTTGAATCCGCACTACCGGATTAGCCACCTCTTGCGCCTGAATAATAAATGGCCGAATGGTTTTATCTTCTTGGCGCACGTTCACTACTTCTGATTCAGCTTCTTCAATTTGTTCTTTCATTTTACTGGCTAATTTGCGCATCTTGCCGCCTTTATGGGAAAAAAAGTTCACTTTCTCTTTGCGGTCGATAATCTGTTTCTGCAAACGAGCATTTTGCCGTTGTTCACGTTCTATTTGAGCGCTAATTTCTTCTACTACAACAAAATAATTCCCCACATATTGCTGTACTTTATGAGTAAACACATCTAAATGTAGCACGCCTTCGGTAAACGTATTTAAAAAGCCGGCGTCATGCGAAATCACCAGCACGGTTTTAGGATATTCCAATAAAAATTGCGTCAGATGATCAATCCCTTGTGTATCTAAATTATTCGTCGGCTCATCTAATAATAAAATATCCGGATTCTGAATCAGCGCCTGCGCTAATAACAACCTGGCCTGTTGACCACCGGATAACTGTTTTAATGTTCTATCTAATGGCACGTTTAAATGCACTACATCTAGAACCTGCGTAATTCTACGATCCAAATCGTACATTTTTTTATCGAACGCTGTAGCAAAATAATCGCGTACGGTTAATACTAAATAATCACGCGCCAACACTTGTTTGGCAATGCCAATAGTAGCGCCTGGCTTAATATGAATATTACCTGTTTCCGGTTTTAGTTCGCCGGTAATCATTTTAAATATAGTGCTCTTGCCGGCGCCATTTTGACCCATGATGGTAATTTTAGCCTGTTCCCGAACCGAAAAATCCGCTTCATTTAAAATGATCTTCTTACTACTATATTGATAGGATGCTTGATTAAAACGAATGGCGATATCACTCATAAAAAATAAGCCTGGATAATACCCAGACAGCTGTATTAGAGTAATGGATTTTAGGAAGGGAGTCAAATTGCTGGAAAGCTCACTCTATTTAAAAGTAAACGCCTTGGCAGTACTGCCATATACATAAAATGTATTCTTACCAATTAAAATAGCGTCCACATATTTCGGACCAGCACTAGGATCGCCTAAATAAGCTTCTGAAATACGCTCTACTTGGTTGGTGTTTTGGCCAATTCTAAACATGTAACCGCTAGGATACGTGGAAAAATATAAATATTTCGCCTTATCATCCTTGGTTTTTCTGGCGAAAATAGTAACTGCTTCTTCGCTGGTTATGCCTATATCGATTTCTTCCCAACCATATAACGTAGGCTCTTGGCTACGAAACAGTTTAGTAAAATTTGTACTGGTAAACATATTCGTACCAAATGTAGCCATGTACAAATAACCGTTAAACTCAACTAAATTAGTACCGTAACCATTTAGCCAAATGTTAAATGGTAACTTTGTCCAATGTTCGCCATCACTGGTACGATACAGGCTGGCATTACCAGTAACAATATATAAATAGGGCATTTTGCCCCCAGAGCTATTAGTATGATTAATTACCGCCGCGCTAACTATGCCCGGCGCTTGCATATATTCAGAAAATTTCTGCACCGTCCACTCCCCTGTTTTGCCGGTATCCGATACAAACATTCTGGCGCCACTACCACCGTCATCAATGTCATTTTCAGTAAACGCGTAAATTTTATTATTGAACGACAAAATATGATTAATCACATCGTTGTTTTTTGAATCTAACCCATCGGCAATCACCCTCTGCCAACTCTCCCCGTTACTAGAGCGGTACACATTAGCGCCGGAGCCTATGTTAGCGGCCGCTACATAAATGTGCTTATTATCGTTATTATTAGTCCACACCGTAGCACTAGTAATATCGCTATCGCCATCATAACCAAACGAACCATTGGTTTGTTCCCACTTAATGCCATCACTCGAGTTCACCAGGCCAAATGCCCGGCCACCATCTACGCTTTTACCAGACCCAGAAAACGCGTAAAATTTATCATTAAATTTTTGGATTAACGTAAAAAAACAGCTCACGTTTCCGGTAATATCCAACGGTACATTTTTCCAAGTAAACACATTGTCGGTAGCCGCTTGGCTAAGCAACGGCATAAATAAAAACAAACTCATTAAACTAACTTTTAGTAAATAATTACGTTGTTTCATAAGCCTTATTTAACCAAAAAAATATCTTTTGGTCAAAAAAAATCAGGCTTATAGCGCTGGGTTATCCAGTAATCTACAAAAGTAGAAATTGAATATTGGTATGTTAAAATTCGAAAAATGTCCGCAATGTGATTCCAATGAAGTATATATAAATGTGCTCTATTAAATTTTATTTAGTTCGGTTTCGGCTCGTTTAGCAAAATCTATCAGCCTGGCCACTTCTTTTGTCGTTAAACTGCGCGGCTTGGTATCTTTAATACAAAATACTCCAATATTTACACCGTCCTTACTATACAATGAAGCACCAGCGTAAAAACGGATATACGGTTTGTCTATAACCATGGGGTTGTTTTTAAAACGATCATCTTTTAAGGTGTCCTCAACAAAAAATAAAACTCTAGACATCATCGCGTGTGCGCAAAAAGAAATTTCACGGGGAGCTTCATTAATATCTAAACCTTGGCAGGATTTATACCATTCTCGCTTATCATCAATGATTGTGATGGTGGATATTGGAACATTAAGTGCTTTGGTTGCTTCGCGAGTAATAATATCAAATCGTTCTTCTGGCTTGGTATCTAAAATACCAAGTTCCATTATTTTTTTAAGTCGTTCTTTTTCGTTTTCTGGAATTGGCGCTGATTGCATACTGTTTGTTTTAATAAATAAATTTGTATTAGTAACTATCATTTCGCTTAAACACCTATATTATAGCACATCTCTAGCCAAGCTTTATAATTGACGTAAAAATATTTGCAGTTAATATTAATTTTGTATGCCTAATCATTCTAAAAAAAATAATTTAAAATTTTACCGCATTAAAAAAGTAACCAATAATCATAATTCCAATGGTGGTAACCACCACAAAAGCGGTTAATAATTGCCAGTTCATGGCTTTTTTAAGAATGAGCAAACCCGGAATAGATAACGTAACGGTGCCAGTCATGAACGCTAACGCCGTACCTAATGGCACACCTTTATTTGTCAGCGCTTCTATCACTGGAATAACGCTAACAGAGTTGGCATATAGAGGCAACCCCATTACTGTGGCCAGTGGCACTGTCCACCAGTGCTGAACGGCTAAATAGGTTTCTACAATATCTCTGGGCACAAACCCATGAATAATAGCGCCTAAACCAACGCCCAACACCACATACGGAAAAATGCTTTTGGATATATGAAGCGCATCCTGCCACCAAATAGCTAATCTTTTTTTCAGCGGTATAGTTTTACCTTTATTTTCTTTCAGCGCTGATTGCTGGGTTTTGAATTGCAAAAAAGCCGGATTCACATGCTTATCCATATTTAATTTTTGCATGACCATTCCAGCTAAAACACTAATAATGATGCCTAAAATATTATATGTTAATGTCATTTTAATACCAAAGATAGAAGGAAAAATAAACAATGAAGCTTCATTTACTAACGGCGAGGCGATTAAAAATGCAAAGGTTACGCCCAAGGGTATGCCGGCACTCACAAAACCAATAAATAATGGAATAGAAGAACACGAACAAAACGGAGTAACTACGCCTAATAACGCCGCCAATACATAATCCAAACCATACCACTGACGCTTCGTTAAAATATCTCGCACTTTTTCAATGGGAAAATAGTAGCGAGTAATGGCCATAATGAAATTAATCACTACCAGTAATAAACCAATTTTGATGACATCGTAAATAAAAAAATTAATGGCCGCGCCCCAATATTGATTAGTAATATTCAGCCATTGATAGGTAATCAAATCGGCCAAAAGCTGAATGGGTTTAAATATATCCATTTAAAGCTTCTTTTATTTCTTTAATATTATGACCACCGGTTAATGCTACTTTTCCGTTCACAACCAACGCAGGGGTCGTCAATATTCCCATTTCAATTATTTTAGTAACGTCAGTAATATATTCTACTGCCGCATTAATATGTAATTCTTTTGCCGCTGTTTTAGTTGATTCGTACAAACTTTTGCACTTGGCACAACCGGAACCGAACACTTGAATGTTTATGTTATTGTTCATAAATAAGTTGAGTACTTAAGGTTGATATGGTTTTAGCTTTTATTTAATTTTAATCTAGTATAGCTCAAAAATACACTAAAATAAAGGCTGTAACTATGGTTTCACCCCGTTCAGCTACATAGCCTACTATAATTTTTACCATTGTAAACCTTTTTGTAAACTTAATTGTAAACTGCGTCACCAATTTAAAAAACACGCCCTAAGGCAGCGATGAAGGTGCTACTTTAACAAACTCATCAAAAATACAATCGGATAAAGCACTTTGGCAATACCATTAAATGATACTGGTGTTTTAAATACAACGGGATCTTTTTTATATAAAGCAGTGTCCAATTATAAATTATCACTCTTCCCTTGATTTTAAGCCCTCTACCAGATCTAATTTTTCAATTTTATTTCGAGCGTTTAACAACACGATACCAATAATGCTAATAAGTAAAATTAATGAATATAAATAACTACTAAAATAAATATTGTTAATCATTTCAAATGAGTCAGTTGAAAATGCATTATTTACGGTAAGTAATACTAAGTTGCCAAATAAAAAACCAAATGGAATAGCAATTGACATTTGCCATAATAATTCTTTTGCATACGCTAACAATATTTCTTTAGTGCCATAACCCATAACTTTCAATACCACAAACTCATAATTTCTGGATAGTAAGTTAACACTAGAAATAGAATAAAGCACGGCAACACCCAAAACAATGGCGAAAAAAATAAGAATATAAATATATACTTTGAAAACATCCAACATTTTAATGAGATTTTTTTCGTCTTCCGATTTAGAAATAACTGATAGTACCTCTGGCTGTTTCTCGATATTCGACTTCACTATTTCAGAATTACTATTAATCTTAGCAAACACAGCATTGTAATAGATAGTGGGCAGGCGAAATTTCTCTTTAGCAAAGTTAAAAGTTCCTAAAGCATAAAAACCAGTCGTTTGATTGGTAATATCTGAGATAGTAACCGTAGCATCGATAGTTTTATCGGATGTAGAGATTTGTATAGAATCGCCAACCTCAACATTGAGCATTCTGGCGAAGTAGCGCGGGATAGCAATTCCATTTTTAATGTTTGCCGCATTACCAGAAATATTATTAATTTGATGAGTTGAATAAAAATCATCAGATAGAAACAGCGTGATATTTTTACTACTCGTACCATTCTCTATTTTAACAGGTAAAAGCAGCGTTTTTTTAGATTCCTTAATATTTTGATTATTGAGAAAAGACATCTCTTGAGTATAAGGAGTGTTATCAAGATAAATAGCCAAATCGTATTGAGCAACTTTTGCATAATAACCAGTAATAATTTCATTAAATGTATCCATAAAACCAAATGAAAATACCGCCAAAGTAATAGTGGCGATCATACCCAACACTGCAGCCCAAAATCTTCCATAGTTGCGTAAAGCTGTCTTCATGGCATAGCGGCTATTGAATGACAATCGACGCCACAAGAAAGTTTTTTGCACAAAAATATCTTTACCATTTTTTGGTTTCTCCGCATGCATTGCCTCGGCTGGATTAATAGACAACACTTCTCGAATAGCAAGGCAGTTTGCGCTGACGCAAACGAACAAAGATACAATTGCCGGAATAAACCAATAATGATAAATAATCTGATAATGAAATTCAGGGACTTCAAACATTTCTTTGAATAAATTTAAAATCACAGGACCAATAGAGAAGGAAAGGACAATGCCTAGAATAATGCCAACACCAGCTACAATACACGCATATTTTGTATACATCCAAAAAATATCTCTATCTTTTAGTCCTAATGCCTTCATAATGCCAATTTGTCTTCGATCGTGCAAAATATTTCTTTTTTGAACGACCAAAATGACAATTCCAGCAATAAAAAAGAATACAATAGGGAAAATATAAGAGAAGGTGCTTAATTGCTGTAGATCATCCTTGTAGAAACTATAACTAAGAAAGTCTTCACGCTGAATTTCCTCACTAATTTTAGTTTGTCCGATAGCTATTTTTATTTTTGAGATAACCGTTTTTTGATCCCGCTTGCCATTAAAAGTAATCAAAATCTCATTAAAATTATCATGTTTTCCAAAAAAATTTGGTCGTACAACAACCGCTCCAAAATCTTTTGGATCTGCCATTGGCGTAATGATATTCTTAGCTAAGTAGACATATTCCGGTGAAGCTATTAACCCAGAAATTTTGAGATCATATTCTTTACTGGCAAGCGTAAACTGAATCTTGTCGCCAGTTTTTAAACTATTAGCCTCAGCATATTTTTTGAGTAACGCACATTCATTATCATCATTTGGTAGTTTGCCATCGTAAAGATATGGAATATTTATTTTTGGAGTAAGTGATGGTAGAGAAATGACTCGGAGTGTTACTTCATCATTTTTACCATCTGCCACCATGCGGCCGGCTACTTCTTTAATGCCTTCAATTTCTTTAATCTTTTGTATATCCTCTGCTGTAAATGATAGACCATAGAAAACATAATCAGCCAATGAATAATCAGTATAATATTTTTCCGAAGCGATTTGATAATTTTGAGTAATGGTTTTTAATACGACGTAAAATCCAACAGCTACCATAACGATTACAACAACTGACAAAAAAGAACCTAGCTGATTCTTTATTTGGCGATATAAAATTTTATTTGGCGTTTTCATTTTACCATTTTACCTTAGTAGGCTTTAACGGTTCTTTATTCTTATAAATTTCGACTACTTGGCCACTTTTCATTTTGATTACAAAATCGGCTATTTTAGCAATATCTTGATTATGGGTAATAACAATGACTGATGTTATTCCATCTTCATGAATATGGTGTAAAACTTCTAATACATTGATGCCCGTTTTATAATCTAAAGCACCGGTTGGTTCATCACAAAGTAATACTTCAGGATTTTTTGCCAGAGCTCGAGCAATCGAAATGCGTTGTTGTTCTCCGCCAGACAGTTCGCTTGGATAATGGTGCAAACGATGATCTAATTTCACTAACTGCAAAGTTTGTTTTGCTTGAATTTTCGGAAATTTCGCAATTTCTGTTGAAAATTCTACATTTTCTAATGCTGTTAAATTGGGCAGGAGATTATAAGACTGAAACACGAATCCAATATGTTTCTTCCTGTAATTCGTTAGCTCTTTGCGATTATAATTTGTAATTTTTTTATTTTTAAATAATACTTCACCAGCAGTCGGCTGATCCATGCCTCCTAATATATTTAACAAAGTACTCTTGCCTGAACCACTAGCACCCAAGATTACTATGAATTGGCCTTGAGGAATTTCTAAATTAATATGGTCTAACGCTACCACCTTTGCTTCCTTCTCGCCAAAAATTTTAGTTACATTTTTTATTGTGTATAAAACCATTTTTCTATTATAGCTAACTTAATTTACAATAACAATAGTTAGATCTTCCTCATTTCTATTTTCCCATAAAGAGGATCTTGACTAAAAAAATTTATTACTAATTGCATTATAATTTTTCAATTTAACAATTTTAATTTTCCCAAAAATTTTTCTTGGATCAAAAATAACAAACAAAATAATTAGCAAAATTATCATTATAATACTAGCATCAATACCAAACCAGCCACCGGTAATAAAATTGTTACCAATTAAATCAGTATAATAAATTGATTGGGTAGCATGTTCACCATACACTGGCAAACCTAAAAAATACCACATTGTAAATTCCAACCAATATGTGCACCAATGACCAACCAAAGATTATGCCATTTCAACATTACTAATGCTAAAATTGCTGCCCAAATAGTATGACTTAAAATTCCTAAAACATTAAAACCGGCACTTGGTATATGAATAAGACCAAACATGATAGAGGTAGTTAAAAGCGCTGTAATACGACTATAACTTTTTGCAAAGAGATGTAAAAAATAACCTCGAAAAATAATTTCTTCTACTGTACTTCTGATTAAAGTTGCAACCATAAGAAGAAGCAAAGGCATTGTTGCCCAGGTATTTAATTGTATATTTGCCAAACCAAAAAAATACAAAATTAAAGTCACAAAAATAACAATCGCTGTACTGGCAAAAAAACCAATTAAAATATTAAGTGCTATTTTTTTGCTAGAAAACCCCATTTGGGAAAGTGGCTCTTTTTCAAATTTTTTCCAAAAAATAACTGCCACTAAAGCACCATAAATAAAACTAAACAAAGCTACTTCTGCTGGTACTTGATTGGTTCTTAAAACTAGCCTGGCTATTACAAAAATAATCGGTAAAGATAGAAGCCAAACAATTAAAAATGTAATAATTTTACGTATTGGTGTTTTAATAAAAATATGAAACATTTGATAATTATTTTATTTCATCAAAAATTGTATTTACCGACTCAACAACTAACTCTGGTTGGTCTAAATGCATTTTTTGAAAAGTTATGTTTGACTGACTACTTACGATGAAATTCGAACTTATTTTACCAACAATTTTAAGATTTGAATATGCTACTATTCTCCGACAACTATTAGCTTTGGTATTCCCTTAGCCAAATCTGTTTCTGGATTAGTGAGATCGTGAATCGCTGAAACAAGTAAATCAGCGTTATACCGATACTGTTCGCCGTAGTGCGTGCCAGGATCATGGGTAATAAAATTATCACCATCATAACCTATAATTATGATCATGTGATAATACGGACCGCCGTTTTTATAATGTGGATTGTTGAGCGCCTTACCCAATACTGGCACTATTACTGGTTTACCGGCATTGAGTAATTGTTTAATGTGAATAACACTCACGTCATCCGACACTACGGCTGGTATACCAATATAATCACGCGCCGTGCGAGCCGTAAGTTCGGCCGAAGTATCTTCATCAAAACCATATGCTTGCCTCTCCCAATTTACGATATTAATAATCTCCTGATCAGCTTGATCGGGCGTTAACACTGTACCGAGATAGTAGTGGCTAAGCATGACTAAAATAGCTTCCTCACAAGCTTCATTATATGGCGCTCCCCAATTATTCAATGGCGCTTGAACTGTAAATGGTACGTTAAGCATTACCCGTCCGGCATAATTATAACTATACTCATCCACTAAGCTTTGCTGTTTGGTAAATAACTTAACTTCACCATTAACTGCGCCCCAAACATTAACGGCGGTTCTATTATAAAATCGTTTTGTTTGACCGGGTAGCAGTAAAGTATTTTTTTTAATGCGCAATTGATTATTTCCTCCATCAGTAACCGACCAGCCCCGTAAAGATTGTGGTAATTGACCTAAGTTTTTTATAGTCACAAATTCTTTTGCATCTGGTTTATTACTACGCTGGTGTAAAGCAATAATTTCAATATTTGGCTGTATACTAAGAAATTGCTGATTACTGATCCCTATGCCTTGATCAATTATTACTTGCCAGGCTTCTTCCGGAGTATGACTAGCGTAAGGATTGCCCAGCGCCTGTAAAATAGCTAAGGCATGTTTGGGTCGTCCGAGATAATATCGCCGCTGATCCAATGGATTAACATACCAGGCCTCACCGTGCGCCTCAACTTGCAGAAAAATATGGCCGGCGGTTTGCGCTCTGGTAGTAATTGGAAACATAGTCACTAGACTAACGATAATATATAACCAAACGATATTGTAGTTTTTGTGCATTATTTTTTTACAGATTATTTACTCTATGAGTGAAAAAGTTTGTATAATATCATTCACTTCTTTTTGAATATTAACATTTTGCTCTGCCATATCAGGATAACCTGCATAATCACCGCTGCCTGAATAATAATAACTATAAGTCGAATTTTCTGTTAAGTATGTCTGCGGATAGTCTATCACGGCCGAATCAGTCTTATCTTCATTTTTTACGATTTGAATTTGAATATAGCGTGCAGAATCATTTTCTGCCGTTAATCGAACAGTTTTGTAGATTTTTGAACCTGATTCTACCTTTTCTTGAACAGCTCCCCAATTAGTAGGAAATACCAAAGAAAATCCATACGTTGAGTTTTTATATTCCCCCAAACTAGATACTGGCTCTGTCGTACTTTCCTCTGGCGCTGGAGTGGTGGTATTAGTGTTAGTTGGCGCTGTATTCACAGGTAAATTAGTATTTTGCTCTGTAGTGCATCCAGCTCCAATCAGGGTAACTAATCCTACCAGGCCGGTAATGAGATACGTTTTTTTGTGCATAGATATGTTACTTACTTTATTGATTCCTAAATTTATCTGCAAAACTATTAACCAGCGCAGTTAAGTCTTTCCTAGTTTCCTCACTTGTAACTGGATTATAGCTAGCACTAAACCAATACCGGCTACCAGCTGAAGCACCTTGGATAATATATGCCTCATGACCCTGTGTATTATCACCCCTACTATAATTATATTTCACTGCGTTATAACCATTAATATCCAGTATCTCATAATCATCATAGTTATTGATATCAGTTCCTTCTACGCCATCTGCTGGAAAATAGATCTTTTCAGCATAAGTTTTGGCCCAAGCCACTAGATCACTTTTATCCTCAGAAGCTTTATATTCAGTGATACTAATTCCAGTAGTACTCGTAGCGGCTTTAGGATCGCTAGATTCAATCGATAACATAACTGCCTCTAGTGTGTCCACGCCTTCTAATTCTACATTATCCATTGCATCATTTAAACTATATTTCCCCGGATACTCAATGATAAAATTATCACTATCATAAGTGATTAAACCAGTATTCAATTTTAAGCTTGGTTCAACCACTTTTTTCACTTCGTCACAGCCAATAGGTTGTTTGGAGCCATCAGCACGTCCGCTGCCACATGAACTTTCAAACAGAAGCCAATCTTTATTAAGCATTTTTGGATAGTTGCCTTCACCTGCCGCACATATATCAAAGTCTCTCTTGAATTGGTCAGCAGAAGTGTAACCAGCTTTGTTGGGTAATAGAGTAACCACAAAAGTGTCAGCTTTTTGGATTGCGTCTAAGTACTGAAAACTGTAGATTATTTTTGTTGTACCGCTAAATTTTGCAACCAATTCATCGAAGTATAGGAGGGCGATACCGGCTTCTTGTTCGGTCCCGCATTCATCTGCGTTGGCTTTTAACTGCTCGGCAGTATAATCAAATGGGGCTGTCGTTTTTGAAACTGACGCATTAACGCCAGTAGTTGAATAAGACAGGGGTTCAGTTGATTCGTCTGTCAGAGAAAATGTTTTGCTGATTTCCTTTACTTCTTTTTGAATATCAAAATATTTTTGTTCTTCCATATCAGGATAACCAGCATAATCACCGCTGCCTGAATAATAATAACTATAAGTCGAATTTTCTGTTAAGTATGTTTGCGGATAATCTATTACAGCCGGATCAGTCTTATCTTCACTTTTTACGACCTGAATTTTAATAAATCGAGCCGAGTCGTCTTCTGCTGATAATTGAATAGAAGCGTTGATTTTTCCACCATTTTCTTGTCTTTCTTTTATTGTTCCCCAACTTTCAGGAAATACCAAAGA